>Ga0206917_1090_pt2 | contig 22519 bp, 17 predicted proteins | sample Alteio_BWOrgHeat_68_FD_152931 | JGI IMG/M metagenome (GOLD analysis project Ga0206917, IMG submission 152931) | Enriched cells from forest soil in Barre Woods Harvard Forest LTER site, Petersham, Massachusetts, United States -... | ecosystem: Environmental > Terrestrial > Soil > Temperate forest >...
TTTGATCGTCGCTGAACTGGGTGAGGCCAGCATCGGCGTCGCCTGCAATGCGGCCGACATCGGCGAGGACTACGCAATCGAATTCCTGCAGATCGGCGAGATCATCGAACGGGTGGCGCGAGTCGCGGACCGTGACTTCGAGCTCATGGCTTCGCAGCAAATGCACGAAGCCATCGAATCGTCCAATTTGCGATGCATCCTCAATCAATAGTATGCGGCCGTTGCCAATAACGTGGCAGAATGCGGTGGCGGTGTTGTTTTCCGAGTGGGCATCGTCGGCGGGACGATCGGGAACGAAGCGCGCTTCGTAGGTTGCCATGCCCGAGTCACTCAACTCCTGGGGCAACGTGAAGACGCGTTTTCGTGGCATGAGCGAAATGGCCTCTTCGCTCACTGTTTGCTTTTCGCCGTTCAACTCACGGACGACTCGCAGTTTGCCGGGAACGGATTGCTGAGAGAGATTGTCGAGGACGATGCTAACGGTAAACGGAGTGCGACGGCGGATATCGTTGGGCGCCACTACTTTGTCGACGGCAACTTCGCCATGGCGCTCGTAGCTGATCGGCACGCAGTCGAAGCCGATCCCGGCCGCGAGCATTCGCGTTGCTTGCGGCAGCGCCTGGCCGATGTTTTCATTGCCATCGCTGACGATGACGACGCGGCGTCCGGAGTCGGACGGCAGGCTGGCTTCGGCCAGTTGCAGTGCGGACTGCAGGTTGGTGAATTGCGGATTGCAGCGCGATTCGATGCGCGGCAGCTGCCAGCTACGTGCCGTCGGCGGGACTTCGAGGGCCGCATCGTGGCCGAATACGACGACGCCCGCCCGATCGCCGCGAGCCGTGTCGCGCTGCTTGGCGGCGGCGCCGACGTATTTTAAAGCACTATCCAGCTCATCGCGCTGGACGCTGTTCGAGGCGTCGACAACGAACATCACCGAAAGCCGGCGAATGAGCGCCTGCCAGTTCGGTTCGGCCAATGCGAGAATGAATAAAGTCGCAATCGCCAGACGCAGGCACAGCGCAACTCGCAGTCGCCAGTCGCCGAGCGAGGCGAGCGATCGCCGGCCCACGTACCAGAACAACGGCAGGAGCGCGAACAGAGTGAGGTAGCGCGGGGCGTCAAAATCGACGGACCAGCGCAACAACGGCTCCAACGAACTCATAGGGGCTTCTTCCTGTTTGCCCGCGCATTCGGAACGACTCGGCTGGTCGTCATAATCGATCCGCCCGGCCCGATGGCGCTTCGCAACTCCGAGTGTATTCTCTCACCGGTGCGCAAACTTTCCAGCTACCAGACAGTGTCGATACGTGCAGAAGCATCGTGATGCCGGGAGTCTTTTCACAGCGAGTTTCGGCTTTAAGAGACGCGTTTTACGCATGTTGTGGAAAGGCTGCGCCGCTTGACACTCCCCGGAGTGAGGGATACCTTTAAGGATTCGCCAGCGACTTTAAGTTGCTTTGGCGCAAGAAGTTTCGCTCGGTTACGGAGGGCCGCCGCCCTGCTTCGGCAGGGCGACCAGGGAGTTTGCACCCTGACGTCGGCGGCTTGTAGTTGGGAGCGAAGCGCACGCGTCGTCAGGCGGAAGCCTGACCTACAACTCGAACAATTTGAAAAACTTGATTTGCCTCGCGGCCGGCGGAATAGACCGCGGGAAGGTTGCCATGAATCCCCAAGAAATTTTGAGAATCGTCGATGCAATCCACCGCGACAAGAACATCGACAAAGAGATCGTGTTCGAGGGGATCGAAGCTGCGCTCGTGTCGGCAGCCAAAAAGCACTACGGCGAAGAAGCGAACATCGTCGTAAACATCGACCGCGAAGACGGTTCGATTCGCGCCAGCAACGATGGAGTCGAGCTCGACTCCGAGGAGACGGTCGGCCGCATTGGCGCTCAAACCGCCAAGCAGGTGATGATCCAAAAGATTCGCGAGGCCGAACGCGACGCGCTCTTCGATGAATACAACGAGCTGGTCGGCCAAATGGTAAGTGGCGTCATTCAACGCTACGAAGGCGGCGCGGCGACCGTTCAGTTAACCAATGTCGAAGCGATCTTGCCGCGCGGCGAGCAAATCCCTGGCGAAACGCATCATGTGAATGAGCGCGTGCGAACGACGGTGTTCGAAGTCCGCAAAGCGGGCAGCCGAGTAAAGGTGATTTTGAGCCGCGCTCGGCCGCAGCTCGTTCAGCGGCTTTTCGAGCAGGAGATTCCGGAAATCGCGGACGGCGTCATCCAGATTCGCGCGATGGCCCGCGAGCCCGGTTACCGCTCGAAGGTGGCTGTCTCGAGCAGCGACCCCCGCGTGGATTGCGTGGGCGCTTGCGTTGGTGTGCGCGGCAACCGAATCAAAAACATTGTCGATGAGCTCGCTGGCGAGCGGATCGACATCGTCCGCTGGGACGAAAATCTCGAAGTGCTAATCCCCAATGCACTGCAACCGGCCGAAGTCGAGCAAGTCATTCTGTGCAAGATGCTCGGGCGCGGCATTGTGCTGGTGCGCGAGGATCAGCTGTCGCTGGCGATTGGCCGGCGTGGTCAAAACGTACGGCTAGCGAGCAAGCTCTCCGGCTGGGACATCGAGATTATGACCCAGGACGAGCTGGCCCAAGCGATCGAACGCGCGGTCGGTGGCTTCAGTTCACTGCAAGGCGTCGAAGTCGAGTTGGCCGAGCGGCTCGTGGAAGAAGGCTTCCTGAGTTACGACGACCTCTCGATCATCGAGCCAGATGCGCTTCAGGCCATGGGCAACTTGGACGAAGAAACAGCGAACCTCATCGTCGAGCAAGCGGAAGAGCGAGCCGAAGTGGCCGAGGCTGCTGCGGCCGAAGCTCGCCGCCAAAAACGCGAACAGGAACGATTGTCCGACATGGCGGCCGAGGCCGGTATGAAACTCGCGCCAGTCGGTGAAGACGGCGAAGAAGCCGCGGACGACGATATGACAGCAACGGTGATCGATGAAGAATCGGTCGAAGAAGAGCCGGAAGCCGTTGAATCGGTCGAAGGAATGGATTCGAGTGCAGAGAGCGCCGCGGATGGTTCCATCGAGAACCCAACGGAGAGCAAAACCTGACACTAGAGAAGACCGGTGAGCCGACCGGTTGTTGGAAGGATGATTCGCAGTTGATGCCGTTCGGCTCCGGCAGCTAATACGGAGAAATTCACATGATGGTCGGGTAAACGATTAGGGCATGAAACGGAGATAACTCTTGGCGGTACGCATTTACTCACTAGCAAAAGAGCTAAAAGTTGATAGTAAGGAACTGGTCGACATCTGCACGAAGGCCGGCGTCCCTGGCAAAGGGTCTGCGCTCGCAAGCCTGACGGAAGAAGAAGTCGAAAAGGTTAAACAGTTCCTTAAAGGGGGCATCGCCGCCAAGGGGGCCAAACCTGCCGCGAAGGCTGCGCCCGTTGCGCCGCAGCGCCCGACCGAACCAGTGCGCCCCGGTAAGATGCCGGTGATCGTTACATCCAAGCCAGTCGCTCCGACTTCGCGCCCGAAGCCGGCCGAAGAAGCGCCTGAACCCGAACCCGTTGAAGAGCCAATCGCCGCCGTGACGATTGCCGCTGAGACCTCTACAGTAGTCGCCGAGCCCTCGCGACGTCCCGGACCGTTGGCGGGCGCCATGGGCCGCGAAAAGTACATCGGTCCTGGCACGATGTCTGGCAAAGTACCCGTCGTAGGTGCCGAGAGCCGCAGTGGAGATCGGAAGAAATCAGAGGGCGGAGCTGGAACCGCGGAACGATCGCGACCGTCCGTTAAGCTCGCCCCGATGCCCAAATCGCGTCAGCCGAGCGCTGAACCGACCTCCAACGAGCCACCAGCCCAGAAACCCGACCTGCGCCTGCCCGCCGATTTGTTAGGCGCCGGCAAACAGGGAAGCAAACCGCTCGCTGCGCACCTGAAGCGCCATGAGCGCACGCTTGAAGAAGAAAAGAAGCAGCGCGGGTTAAAGGGGCTACGACCGGCCGGCTCGCCGTTGCCTCCAACTGCAGAACAAGAAGAAGAAGCTCGTCGCGGTAAGGGAAAAGGCCGTCGCGGTAAAGAAGGCGAGACCGAAGAGGGAGATCGCCCCATGCTGGGTGGTCGCGAACAACGGCAACTCGCGCGTCGACGCACGGTGTCGCCGGACGGCGAGGAGACGCCGCATCGGCGGTTAGGCCGTCGTCCCCGTCGCATTGCCACGGGCGCCAGTACGGCTGCACCACGCAAAGAGCGGGTAGCGGTTCAGCTGCCCTGCACCGTCCGCGAACTATCAGAAGCTGCCGGTGTGCCTGCAAGCGAGATCCTGCGGATTCTCATGAACGAAGGCGTGATGACGACGATCACCGCCGCCATGGATCCGGATATGACCGAACTCGTGGCCGCAGAGCTCGGCATCAATATCGAATTCAAGCAGGCCGTGAGTATCGAGGATCAATTGCTGGCGGAGTTGGAACCGCAAGATGAAGATCCCGTAGATTTGGTCGAACGCCCGCCGGTCATCACGTTCCTGGGCCACGTCGATCACGGCAAAACCTCGCTGCTCGATCGGATTATTGGCATCAATGTCGTTAGCGGCGAAAGCGGCGGTATCACGCAACACATCCGAGCGTACTCGATCGAGAAGAATGGTAAGCGACTATCGTTCGTCGATACACCCGGCCACGAAGCGTTTACAGAAATGCGCGCTCGGGGTGCGAACGTGACTGATATAGCAGTCATTGTGGTTGCGGCCGACGACGGCGTCATGCCGCAAACCGAGGAAGCCATCAGCCACGCCCGGGCGGCCGACGTGCCGATCGTCGTCGCGCTCAACAAGATGGATCTGCCGGGTGTGAACCTCGACAAGGTTTATACGAGCCTGAGCACCAACGAGCTGCAACCGACCGAGTGGGGCGGCGACGTCGAAGTCGTGAAAACAAGCGCCACAAAAGGTACGGGCATCGATGAGCTGCTCGATACGCTGCTCACCGTGGCCGAGTTGCACGAATACAAAGCCAACCCGAATCGCCCAGCCGTCGGCACCTGCCTTGAAGCACTGCAAGACTCAGAGCGGGGTATCGTCGCCAAGCTTCTGGTGCAGACCGGAACGCTGCGCGTCGGCGACGTGGTGGTTTGCGGCGACGCCTATGGCCGCGTCAAGGCGATGTACGACACGCTTGATTCGAATCGTCGCCTGGAAGAGGCCGGGCCAAGCATCCCGGTGAACATCACAGGGTTTGACGAAGCTCCCAGCGCCGGCAGCCGCTTCTATGTGCTCGATGATATCGCGCGAGCACGCGAGATTGCCGCCACCCGCGCGACCGAAGAACGTTCGATGTCGTTGGGCGCTACCGGCTATCAGCACGTTACGTTGGAGAGTTTATTCGATCGCCTCGACCGCAGCGAGGAACAGCAGACGCTGAATGTCATTTTGCGGGCCGACGTACGCGGCTCGATTGAAGCAATTCAAAAGGAGCTCATGAAGCTCGAGCATCCGGAAGTACGCATTCGCATACTGCAGAAGAGCGTCGGCGGCGTTAGCGAGGCCGACGTCACGCTCGCCCATGCGTCGGACGCGATCATTATCGCGTTTAACGTGGTACCCGATGAAAAAGCGCGGGCGATGGCGGATAAGACCGGCGTACAAATTCGCCGCTACGACGTGATCTACAAGATTACGGACGATTTGAAACTCGCACTCGAAGGCATGCTCAAGCCGGAAGAGCGCGAGGTCGAGCAAGGCCGCGTGCTGGTGCAGCAAGTGTTCAAGATTAGCCGCGTCGGCACGATTGCTGGTTGCCGGGTGTTGGCGGGTAACGTTGAGCGCAACAGCCGGGCGCGTGTCATTCGCGACAGCACGATCATTGGCGACTACGCCGTCGATACGCTGCGCCGCGAGAAGGACGACGCCAAGGAAGTTCGCGAAGGCTACGAGTGCGGCATCAAACTGGCAGGATTTAATGACATCAAGGAAGGCGATCTATTCGAAATCTACAAGGTCGAAGAGATTCAACGGAAATTCGATAGCTGATGTCTTCCCGACGTGTTTTAAAAGCGGCTGAAGCAATTCGCGAGGTGGTCAGCATGGCCATCCTGACCGATTTGCGCGATCCGCGAATCGAAGGCGTGACGGTGACCCGCGTCGAAGTTACGCCCGACATGCGTCAGGCCAAAGTGTACGTTTCGATCATGGGAAGCGAAGCGCAGCAGAAGCTTTGCCTGCATGGGTTGCGCAGCTCGGCGGGCTACCTGCAGAGCAGAATCGCGGATCGAATCGATACGCGTTACACACCGCGGTTGCAGTTCATGATAGACGAAGGCGTTAAGAAATCGCTGGCGATCAGCCAACTGCTGAGCGAGCTTCTACCGGATACGAACGCCACTCCTGCCGATAGGGCGGTCGATGTGCCGCCAGATGACGAATCCTGAGTGTCCGACCCGACTCTCCCTGTGAAAGGATTCTTCCGACGAAACGAATTGACCAACCCTCTCAATCTGCCCACCACCCACTACTAATCCATGGCCACACCGAATCGTGCAGCTGTTATCAACCGTGTGCTGAAAATGCTGAAGAAGCATTACAAGCCGGTCGTTCCGCCGAAGGATCGCTCGCTGTTCGACCATTTGATTTTTGCCTGCCTTGTCGAAGACTCGCCGAACGACGTCGCCGAGCAAGTGCTGTCTGCTCTCAAACAAGAATACTATGGATGGAATGAAGTGCGAGTAAGCACGATCCGCGAGCTTACCGACGCGCTCAAGCCGCTCGTGAACCCGGCCGAATCGGCATCGCGGCTCAAGCAAACACTGCACAGCGTGTTCGAATCCGTCTATGAGTTCGATATCGAATCGTTCAAAAAGCAAAATATCGGGCAAGCGGCAAAAGCTCTGCAAAAATACAACGGGACGACGCCATTCGCCGTGGCCTACATAACGCAGTACGCGCTCGGCGGACATTCGATTCCGCTGAATCGCGGCGCATTGATTACGCTCCACACGGTAGGCGCCATTTCGGATAGCGAGTTTTCGCAACATACGGTGCCGGGTCTCGAACGAATTGTTCCCAAGAATAAGGGCACCGAAATTGGCTCGCTGCTACATCAGCTGGGTGTTGAGGTCGGTCGCAATCCTTATGGACCTGTGGCTCGCAAGCTGATGCTCGAAATTGATCCGGCGTGCAAGGATCGGTTGCCCAAACGTCCCCTGCCGAAGCCGCCTGAACCACCACCGAAGCCCGCGCCGACGCCGGCCGATCTGAAGCGTGCGGCCGCCGAGGCAAAGAAAAAAGGCACAGCAGCGGCGAAAGCCGCGCCGCCGGCGAAGCCCGAGCCAAAGAAAGAAGCCGCGAAGAAGCCGCCGGCAAAACCGCCCGTTGCCGCCGCTAAAAAGCCTCCTAAGCCAACCAAGAAGGTGACGAAAAAAGGCACGAAGCGGCCAACTACCAAAAAGCTAGCAAAGCGGAAGCCGCGGTAGTCAAAGCTGTATCTTGTCGAGTGCTGGGTGGCCGAAGCGACTATCACCGTTATGGCTCATTGCCCAGAAATGCATCACGCCGAACAATTGGTTTCTCACTTCCCCGTATCCTGAATCCCGTATTCTCTCGTCATGGCCGGACATTCACACTGGGCGAACATCGCTCACAAAAAATCGATGATCGACAACAAGCGCGGCAAGCTGTGGAGCAAGCTCGCCAAGGGAATCATGGTCGCCGCCAAATCGGGCGGCGGCGATCCGAACGCGAACTTACGCTTGCGCTATGCGATCATCGATGCCAAAGCCGGTAACATGCCGAAGGACACGATCGACCGAGCCATCAAAAAAGGCACTGGTGAGTTGGAGGGCGTGAACTTCGAGGAAATCCTCTACGAAGGCTACGGCCCGAACGGCGTCGCCATTTTGTGCGATATTCTTACGGACAACCGCAATCGTACGGCCGGCGAAGTCCGCAAGTTGTTCGAAATCTCGGGCGGCAAGCTTGGGGCGACGGGATGCGTGGCCTGGATGTTTGACCGTAAGGGACTGCTCTCGATTCCAGCCGACCAGATCGAAGAAGAAGCGTTAATGGATCTAGCGCTCGAAGCAGGCGCAGACGACGTCCGTCGCGACGGCCCAAATTTCGAGGTCACCTGCGACCCGAACGCGTATAGCGCCGTGTGCGATGCGATCGACGCTGCCGGCCTGAAGACCGACGTCCGGCAAATCACCCGCATCCCGAAAGATACGATTGATCTCGACCCCGAGGCCGCGACCGTCGTGCTAAAGCTGATGGACTCGCTCGACGATCACGACGACGTCCAAAGCGTGGCCGCTAATTTCAATATCCCGGACGAAGCGCTGGCGGCCATCGAGTCCGGCCGCGCCTGATCGCGCAGCGACCAGCGTGCACTTCTGTCGTGCGAGGAAAACATCGCTTTCCTGGCCAATTCTGGCTAATCCGCCCGTTTAAACTACGCACGCCGCAGTTTCGCAACGCCGACAATTCGGCACGGCGTTTGCCTTTCTGTCATATCGCCCAGTTGATTGCGGGTGATTCGTTTCGCCGGCATTCGACGGCGCGGCGGCGGTTTTCCCACGCCGTTACTTATCACAACGAGGCGCGAAAGATGTGGAAGCATTTCGGAGGACGTGGTCCGCAATGGTTTGCCGGGCCGCTTGTCATTGGAGCTTGTTGCGGAGCAGCTGCACTCGTCGGGTGCGAGCGGAAGGAGCGAGTTCTGGATGTCAAAACGCCCCACGAAAATGTCACCGTCGATCGCAACATCGATACGGGCAAAGTTGAAATCGAAGCTACCAAAAAGAAGTAAGGTCGTTTCGGGGCGGTGTACTTCGCATCGCTGCCGATGACCTTCACAACGAATAGAAAGTCGAGTTTATCATGCCAACTATCCTGGTAATCATTTTGATCCTTCTTCTGCTCGGCGCACTACCCACCTGGCCGTACAGTCGCAATTGGGGTATGGGCTATTATCCGAGCGGCGGGTTGGGCCTAGTCGTGCTGATCCTCATTATTTTACTCCTGATGGGCCGCATCTAGGCTTGAGCAACGAAGTCGAAACGCGTTCAATGTACGGGCACGACGGAAGTCGTGCCCGTTTTGTTTCGGTCGAGAACGCGAAAAATGGCTTTCAGGTGTTGCATGCAATATCGTCCTCTTGGTCGTACGGGTTGGAATGTATCGACGGTGAGTTTCGGAGCGTGGGCCATCGGCGGCGCGTGGGGTTCGGTAGAAGATAAGGATTCACTCGCCGCGCTAGATCGGGCGATCGACCTGGGCGTCAACTTTATCGATACGGCCGATGTTTACGGCGATGGCCGCAGCGAGCGGCTCGTCGCCGAGGTGCGGCGGCGACGAAGCGAGGAAATCTACGTCGCCACGAAGGCCGGGCGCCGTTTGCCGTCGCAAACGGTGGAAGGATACACGCGCGAGAATCTTACCGCGTTCGTGGAGCGAAGCCTCAAAAACCTGGCGACGGAGGCGATCGACCTGCTCCAACTTCACTGCCCGCCGACGCAAGTCTACTATTGGCCGGAGGTGTTCGGCATTCTGGATGATCTCGTAGACGCCGGCAAATTGCGATACTACGGCGTGAGCGTAAGCACGCCCGAAGAAGGGCTCAAGGCGCTCGATTACCCGAACTTGCAAAGCGTGCAGATCATTTACAACATGTTTCGCCACCGGCCGGCGGAGATCTTTTTGAACGAAGCGAAACGCCGGCAGGTAAGCGTGCTGGCCCGCGTGCCGCTCGCCTCCGGTTTGCTGACGGGCAAAATGCGGCCCGATACGAAGTTCGAATCCACCGATCACCGCGAGTTCAATCGAAACGGCGAACAGTTCGACAAGGGCGAAACGTTTTCAGGGGTTGACTACAAAACCGCATTGCAAGCGGTGGAAGAGCTGCGACCGCTCTGTCCGCCAGAGTGGACTTTAACGCAGTTCGCGTTGCGTTGGATTCTGATGAACGATGGCGTCACGTGCGCGATCCCCGGCGCAAAACGGCCTGAACAAGCCGACGACAACTGTGCGGCAGCCGACCTACCGCCGCTTAGCGCTCAAACGATGGCGGCGATCCGACGACTTTACGACGAACGCATTCGTGCTGAAGTGCACTATCGCTGGTGAGGGACGGAGCTTACCGCTGTCAACGTCGACTACTGCAAATGCAACGTTGCCGTCACCGGGTAATGATCGGATGGCCACAGGCCATCGTAGTTCTTGCGGACGATTTCAGCAGCGGTCGGTTTGAATTCGGTCGAGTGCAGTATGAAATCGATTCGCGAGCCTTTGATCGTTCCCTTCCAGTCGTCAAAACTTGCCTCTTCGGGCGAGCGCTCCGAATGGATTTCGCGATAACTGTCGCCAAGCTTTCCGGCAGCAGGCTCTGTGCCGATGAGCGTAGCAAAAGCCTTGGTGTCTTCATGGCTGTTCAGATCACCGATGACAATGATCGGTCGACCTTGGGCCGTTGCTGCGAGTCGCTCGCGCACGAGTGCTGCCGATTTCTCGCGCGCCTGCTCGTCTTGATGGTCCCAATGCATGTTGAGCAGTACGAACTCGCGGTGCAATTGGTTGTCGGCGAGGAGCACCCATGACGCGATCCGCGGCAGATTGTTGTACGAAAATGTCGTGCCTGGCTCTTCGGGAGTGGCGCTGAGCCAAAATGAGCCGGCATCCTTGCGCTTGAACCGCTCTTTTCGGTAGAAAATGCCCGAGAATTCGCCAGCCGTTTTTCCATCATCGCGGCCGATGCCGTAGAAGTCATACTCCGGCAGCGCGTGCTCGAAATCTTCGATCTGCAGCTCACGCGCTTCTTGCACGCCGAGCAAGTCCGGATTTATTTCTCGCACGATGCGAATCGCCCGCTCGCGGCGAGGATGGTCCGGGTCACCCCAGTTGTTTTCCGCTGCCTTCTCGTTGCTGCCTGCCTTGCTGAAACGAACGTTGAACGACATGACGCGCAGATCAGCGTCATCCGCCATGAGCCTGGAAGTGCCCGAAAGTAGTGGGCCCATCAGCGATATGAAAAACACGGCGACGGCGAAATGCGAGTGGTTCTTCATTTACACTTGCGCGCGATCAGTGAAGGTGCAGCAGCCAGCCGTCAATCTTTGCCGACGTGCTTCATCTTCGGCCAGTACTTTTGGAAATCGAAGTCAGGGCTGTTATCAAGGTCATGGCATTGCATGCACATCTGCGCGACCTTGCCCTTGTCATAAACCTGCCCCGGCTTGTTGCCTTCGTTTTCAACGATCTTCAATCGCAAAGCGGCCCGCAGTTGCTCCTTTTGCGCGTCGTTGACCTTTACCAGACCATTCTCAACATCTGCGTGTTTAGCCGCAGGACCGTGGCAGTTTTCACAGCCGTTGCCGACGAGCGCCGGCGTTTCTTTCAAACTCCGGTAGCCGGTTTCGAACGGAAATTGCTTTTGCGGCTCCCACCCCGTCACGTGGCAGCAAATGCACTCGGGATCGTTAATTCGCGGCGGCGTGGTGCGGCTGATCAGCGTCTCGGTCGCCTTCGCATGCGGCGTGTTATCGAACACTTCCGCGGCGTGCGTGTGGCACTCTTCGCAAGTTTTTGTGCCGGCGAATTTGCCGCCGCTGGGGTGCGGCGTGGTCCGTAAACCGAGTCCGTTGAGTCCCATGTTTTCCAGTGAATGCTGATACTCGATCTGCATCTTGGTGATTTCCGGAGCGTCCGCGAATCGATGATCGAGCGGAACAACTTGATAACGGTACGAAGGATTCCCGCCCTTATACAACCCGACCACGACCGCATACTCGGCCTTTTCACCGATTTCAATCAAGTGAGCGTTCGTGCCGTCAATCTTCGAAGGATCCTTCGGCGGCACCTCGGCCCCCTTGGTCGTCAGCACCCAATCGAACCCAAAATCCTTGTAAGTGACCGCTAGCTGCTTCGCCTCGTCCGGCGTTCCGTTGACCAGCAACACGAGGTGATCGCACTTCGCGTTCTTCAGATCGGGCACGATCTCAGGAAGTGCCTGCCTGGGTGGCAGCAATTTGAAATCGTTCAGAGTGCCCAAATTGGCGACTTCCTTCGCGCCGAGAACCGTTGTGGCGCCGATTTTTTGACCGCCGAGCGTGATGATTTTGTAGCGCTTCGTAAGTCCGCTCTTAAAATCGCCAATGGCCACATTCGCCGACACCAGCGGGTTCGTCGCCGGATCGAGGTTGAGGACGATCGGCAGTAAATCCAACTTGAGATCGTTTTCACCGAACCCGACGACCTGGTACCCCATCAACGCGAGTGCTTTGTACGCAAAGTCAACCTTCAGCACCGCCTGAACACCAGTGTCCCTTTCCTGAGAGCCCCCATCCATTGCGATGACGGGCCACCCCTGCTTGCGAAGCTGCTCCAGGAAGGTGAACCGCCGCTTTAGTCCGCCCTTTTGATTCTCGAGGCCCGCGCAGCCGCACGGTTCCAGATACCCTGACATCGAGCCGGTAAATACAAGGGCTACATCTGGTTTCGGCCACCCAACGAAGATCGGGCCGTTAGCCTCGACGGCGTCCACCTTCGATTGCGCCGCCGCGGTCAAACCCTTTTCCGGCGCAGGCGGGTCCGCGCCTCGCAGAATACTGCCGATCACTACCATCCCGATCGACGCGAGCGAAACGATCATCCACCAGTTCGTTCTTTGCATAACGCGAATGTGCATCCGTACTGTCCTGGGTGGAGCTAAACGTGGTGGGACGTCCGTGTCAGATAAACAAACTAAGATCAGCTAACGTTCGACTGCGAACTGCACATCAACGGCCAGCTCTTTGATCTTGGGATTGGTCGTGGTGAGCACGATATGGCCTGGATCGCCTTGAGAGGTATCGAGGTGGACCATCGGCCGCGTGCCAACGGGAATTTCGATTTCCAGCGGAGTCTGCACCAGCGTGTCCTTCAATTTCCGCGGCTCGCCGATTTTGACTTTCATTTCCGGTGGGTCGACGGATTTGATCGCGAATGTGGTCCCCGCAGCTTCGGCTCCCCTCACAACAATGCTTAACTTAGCATGGCCGCCTTCGCTGCTCTTGATGTTCCCCAGCATCAGCGCACTGTGATCTTCGCTCCAGCCCGTGCCGTGGACGCTGATATCCCCCACCACCTGCCCCATGATTGGGATTTCCAACTTCTCTGCGTCCTGCAAATTCGTTCGCAACGACAACCATTGCATAACGCGTCCCGCCGGCAGCCCAGGCAGCGCGGTTACGGTGACCTTAAATCCCCGGCGGGCGTTCTTGTTGGGCAAGTCCTTCGTATCGACCGGCTCGATCTTCACGTCGAAACGATCGCGGGTCGTGGGGTCGGAAAGCACCGGGTCGGTGACCGTCAAATCGTCCTGCAGCATGGCCATCACGAAGGTCTGCGTCGATTTCGATTCGCCGACGGGAATCTTATCGAACATCAAGTCCGACGGTTCGACGCCGCTCGCCGACATGATCTTGCCATCCACCGTCAGCTCGACGGTCGACTGCAGCGGATCGTTCGTCATGATATTGGCGGTCTGCCGGAACGGGCCGTTGTCCGCCTTGGCCGTCCACTGAACTTTCACCTGCGTCGATTCACCCGGCGCTATGGCCGACTCGCTCACTTCTGAAAGCGTGCACTTGCAACTTGTGGTGCCGGCTTTCAACTTAAGGGGCGCGTCGCCCGAGTTCGTGATCGTGAAATTGTGACTCTTCGCCGTACCACGCTGCATCGTGCCGAAGTCGTAATGCGGTTCTTCGACTTTCGCGTGGGCCATCTTTTCTTTGGAACCTGGAACGACGAGCATCGTCCCGCCGGGCAACTCGGTGACCGGCGGCAGGTCATTGCGGACCTGAACGAATGCCACCGCCCCGCCCACCAGCCCGCCAACAAGAACCGCAAACAGAATGAGTCGAATGATTCGCATGGGGACGCCTATCGCCTTTTTACGCTGTACGAAGCGCGATCTTTGGCTGTTCGCTTCATTTTACCCGGCCACTATCACCGCCGCAATTCAACACGAGTTCGCGGCACCGCGTAAAAAACTGCTGGAAGTCATCGCGACGATAATCCGGATACGTCCATTCTAACGGCTGCCAGCGGCGCTGACGGTACGCGAGCGTCACCTCGGCATAAATGCCATCTCGCAGATAAATGCGATGCGCATGGTCCTTCGTCGAAGCCAACACTAGCTTGGCAGCCGTGATGTAGCCGGGGTCAAGATTCAGCGGGCGCGGTTCGGCGTGGTGCCCCAGCGCCGCGTACTCCGCTTCCCAATCATTCGTTTGGCGTTTGATTCCGGCCAGCGCCGACGGATCGATCAACCTCTCGAATACCAGGAACTGCTTCTTGAGTTCCGAGCCCATGGCAGGGGTGTAATATTCAGTCTCCGTGAAGTCGAAAGTGTCGCTCGACAGAGATATAGCACCGTGCTGCTTCACCGCTCGCTCACGAGCCCAATCCAAAGCGTCCTGATAGCGACTCACGACCGCGATGAGCAATGCAACAAACGTTGGATCGTGAACTTCACCCATTGGCAGATGCTAATACGCCCTAGCGAACACCCCTCGTCGCTGACTAGGCTTTCCCGTAAACAAACACTTCCCCGGCTCCTCCGCCGCATTTAACGGCACGCAGCGCACGGTCACTTTGAGCGCCTTCAGCTTCTCGTCCATCTCGGGCGATTCGACGAAATGACAATACGCCAATCCGCCACCTTCGGCGCGTTCTTCATCTTTCGATGCGAAGTAAGCTTCGAAGTCTTGTAAAGTATCGATGCGAATCGTCGCCGCTTCGCGTGCCTGCAGGGCTCGCTGGAAGAGCGCGTGCTGAATTTCCTCGAGCGTCTTGCTGATGTGCGATGCAAAGAGGTCGCGGGGTGCCTCGAACCGTCCGCTAGAGTCGCGCCGGTTATAAGAGACTTTACCGCCCGCGATGTCGCGCGGGCCGATCTCCACGCGCACCGGCACGCCACGCTTCACCCATTGCCATTTCTTCTCGCCGCCACGGATGTCGCGATTGTCGATTCGCACGCGGACTGGCTCCCCCGCGTATAGCTGCGACGTCAATTCTCTTTCGAGCGTTGCGCAATACGGCATCACCTGCGACTTTTCCTCGTCGTTGCGGTAGATCGGCATGATCACGATATGCGACGGCGCCAACTTCGGTGGCAGCGCCAGTCCATCATCGTCTGCGTGAGTCATCACGAGCCCGCCGATCAGTCGCGTCGAAACTCCCCATGAAGTCGTCCAGGCGTGAACCTCCTGTCCGTTTTCATCTTGATACTTGATGCCCTGCGCCTTCGCGAAGTTCTGCCCGAGGAAATGGCTCGTACCTGCCTGGAGCGCTTTGCGATCTTGCATCATCGCTTCGATCGAATAGGTGCTCACCGCACCCGGGAATCGCTCGCCGGCCGTCTTCTCGCCTTTGATCACTGGCATCGCCATCGTGTGCTCGGCGAAATCGGCGTACACGTCGAGCATCCGCATCGTCTCGGTGCGGGCTTCGGCCTCGGTCGCATGCACGGTGTGACCTTCCTGCCACAAGAACTCCGTTGTCCGCAAGAAGAGCCGCGTGCGCAACTCCCAACGAACGACGTTCGCCCACTGGTTAATGAGAATCGGCAAGTCTCGATACGACTGCACCCACCGCGCGAACGTGGCGCCGATGATGGTTTCACTCGTTGGCCGCACGATCAGCGGCTCTTCGAGCTTGGCGCTCGGCGCAGGCTGCAGTCCGCCCTTTCCATCTGGCTCCAGCCGATGGTGCGTAACCACCGCGCACTCTTTCGCGAACCCCTCGACGTGCTCCGCTTCCTTTTCCAAAAAGCTCATCGGAATGAACAGCGGGAAATACGCGTTCTCGTGCCCGGTCGCCTTGAACATCGCGTCCAACCGCCGCTGCATGTTCTCCCAGATGGCGTAGCCCCATGGCTTAATGACCATGCAGCCGCGCACGTCGGAGTTCTCGGCCAGGTCGGCCCCCTTCACGACTTGCTGATACCACTCGGGAAAGTTCTCGGCCCGCGTCGGGCTGATCGCAGATTGCGGTTGCTTGGCCATGCTAAATTGCAACAAGTTAGGAATGGGTAGAAATGATTCTCGATCGCAGGATGAGACTCCGCGATTGGCCGCATTCTACGTTATTCGCGAGGCTGCGAAAATCGCTGGTGTACGCACCAACGCAAGCAGGTTGTGACGCCATCCCCGCTGCCCTAGAATTGCATATCCTACGAACTAATTTGACAACGCACGGTTGTCGCTCCTCACGGCCCACCTCCTCCATGTCCACCACGACCGATCGTCGTTACGTTTGCCAACTTGGCCACAACGAGCAAGTCAGCCAGGTCTTTATGGCATCCGAAAAGCAGCTGCGACCAAATCGCAACGGCAATCTGTATCTGCAACTGCAGCTTTCCGACCGTAGCGGCGCAATTGCGGCCCGCCTGTGGAACGCCAGCGAAAATGACTACCGCGCATTCGAAAATGGCGACTACGTGAAAGTCGATGGCAACACGCAGCTGTTCCAGGGCAACATGCAGTTCATCGCCACCGCGATTCGCCGCGCGCGCCCTGACGAAGTCGATGAAGTCGACTTCATGGTTCTTCGGACTGACGAAATCGACCGAATGGCCCAACGGCTCACGGAGATCCTGCGCACTATCAAAACACCCGAGCTCCGCAACCTGGCTGAATGCTTTTTGATGGACACGAACTTCATCACGAAGTTCACCACGGCTCCCGCGGGCATGAAGAACCACCACGCGTACCGCGGCGGTCTGACGGAACATGTCGTCGGGCTGATGGAGCTCGTGCTGGTCGTCTCTCCCCGCTACCCGCGGCTCGATCAGGATAAACTCCTTATCGGTGCGTTCCTCCACGACGCCGCGAAAGTCGACGAGCTCAGCTACGAACGCGAAATCGCCTACACCGACGAAGGCCAACTCCTCGGCCACATGGTGCTCGCCATGACCATGATCGACGACAAGGTGCGGGAAGCCGAGCGCCTTAGCGGCGAACCTTTTCCGAAGCATCTTGTCACTGAGATCAAGCACATGGTCATTAGCCACCATGGCGAATACGAATACGGCAGCGCAAAGCTGCCGATGACGCTCGAAGCCGTCGCCTTGCACCATCTCGACAATCTCGATGCCAAGTTGGCTAGCTTCACGCAGCTTATGGTCGATTGCCCGAATGTCGAAAGCAATTGGACCCAATATCACGCCAACCTCGGACGAAAGCTCTATAAGGGCGCGAAGACCGAGGAACGCGGCGCGCCGGCAAGCTAGACTCCTGTGCGTTGACTCCCATGGACCGGACCTTTCGTCCGCGAAAATCCCTACTGGTTGAGGGAGTACTATGCGCGGCTGTCTTCGTGGTCGCAATTTTGGGCTACGGCAGCCTGCTAATTATTGAGGATCGCGCGCCCGCGCTGGGGTGGCTCGGAATCGTGTTGTTCGGCACGATGCTCATTCTCAGCATCGCCATGATCGTGACCTACTTCCGAACCAGCGTTACCGTCAAAGGCGACACATTCCGAATCCAAACTTTATTCCGCGACATCGACATCTGGTCTCCGGAAATCACCGGGCTCGAGTGGAAGTGGACTCAAAAGGTGCGACTTTCCACTATCGCACAGAAGGTGACTATCGAACTGAAGCAATTCGACATCGCAGATCGCTTGGAGATCATACGCGCTTGTCGGCGTCTGGCGCCGCCGGCTAGCCAAACAAGCTGGAACGAGTTTTGCCATCTGGTGGCACTACCTCTTCGCGAAGGCCGAGAACCGCGCCGGCCAAGTACAGTGGAAAACCACCCGCTATCGCTTCCCGAACGCTCGCGAGTCTTCGTCTCTCGGCGGCGCTATGACTATTTTTTTGGAACGCTATTTTTCACTGGCTTGGTCGGAGCGGCCATCGTCTGGTTTCGCATTGCCGATCCCCGCGCCTTTGCGATTCCATTCGTCGTCGTGATGCTTTGGCTGTTCTTACGATTCTCCACGCCCAAAGAGGGTCAGTGGATCGCAAGATGGACCGCAACGAAGGAAAGCAAGCTGTCTGGATTGGTCCACCTGGCTCTGCCGGTCATGTTTGTGCCGGTGTTGATCTGCGCTTGGCTCGGCATCAACGGAATGATTTTTATGTGGCTGGGCATTCTAGTCATGCTGGGACTTTTCGCGTTCTACATGCCGCACATAATCCGGCGCGAAAAGGAACAACGCGCACTTAATACCGCCGAAGCCTCATTGTCCGCGAAACGGTGGGAGGCCGAAGAATCACTCGCGTGAAACAGTTGATATGGCTCACTACGACTACCCCGCCGCCGAACGAAGCACTGTCGCCTAACAACTACTCGCGTTATTCTTACTTCATGCCAGATCTACGCTCTTCTGTATTGGAATATGTCACCAAACCGAACTACCACCCGGTCAAGCCGGCGGTGATTGCCAAAAAGCTCGGTCTCTCGAGGGAGTCGTCACAGGAACTCCGGAAGATTATCAAAGGACTCGTAAAGTCCGGCGAGCTTGCGTTCGGTCCCAGTCATTTGGTCTACCCCGCAGCGAGCTCCCCTTCGCAACGAAAAAAGGCCGCCGCCGACACCGCAAAAGCGGCAGCCAAGGAGTCGTTCCGCACCGCGCTCGAAGAAGGCCAGCACGCGAAGGCGGCCACGCCATCTGGTAAACCGAAGAGTGGCGGCCCGCCCCAAGAAAAGGTTGCTAAGACGACTGCACACGCAAAAGGCTCCAAACGAACGGACCATTTCACCGGCACGTTCCGCCGTGCCGCCGGCGGATTCGGGTTCGTCCGACCGGAAGGCACACAACGCGCCGAGGGCCGCGACGCCGACATCTTCATCCCCGCCGACAAATGTGGCGACGCCGCCAACGGTGACACTGTCTCCGTCCGCCTCGAATCGAAGCGCGGCCGCATGGGCAAGCAAGAGGGCCGCATCATCGACGTCGTCGAGCGTGCCACCAACCGCTTCGTCGGCGTCTATTTCGAACAGGCCGGCATGGGCATGGTGCAAATCGATGGCAAAATCTTCGGTAACGCAATTTTCGTCGGCGACCCCGGCGCGAAAGGGGTGCGAACCGACGACAAAGTCGTCATCGAAATGGTCCGCTTCCCATCGCACGTGCACGACGGCGAAGGCGTCGTCGTCGAAGTGCTCGGCCCCCGCGGCGAACCGGGCGTCGACACGATGTCGATCATCTATGAATTCAATCTGCCCGGCGACTTCGATGACGACGTGCTCGAAAACTCACGCAAGCAAGCAGAACTATTCGACGAGTCGATTCCGCGTGGTCGACACGATTTAACCGCGTCGACAATCATCACGATCGACCCGATCGACGCCCGCGATTTCGACGACGCCATTTCGCTTGAGCGGATGGACAACGGCCATTGGATGCTTGGCGTCCACATCGCCGATGTCTCCCACTTCGTGCAGCCCAAATCGCCGCTCGATCGCGAAGCCTACGACCGGGCCACCAGCGTGTACTTGCCCGACCGCGTCATCCCGATGCTGCCGGAAATCATTTCCAACAACCTGGCCAGCCTCCAACCGAACAAAGTCCGGTACGCGCTCACAGCGAAAATGGAAATGACCGAAGAGGGAATCCTCGTCGATACGGAAGTTTTTAAGAGCGCGATCAAGAGTGCCCGTCGCTTTACGTATGAAGAAGTCGACGAGTACCTCGCCAACCGCAACGCCTGGAAGAAAAAACTCTCGGCCGAAGTGCACGCCCTGCTCGGCCGCATGCACGAACTGGCGATGATGCTCCGCGCCCGCCGCTTCAAACGAGGAGCGCTCGAGCTTTCGATGCCCGAGATGAAAATCGATCTCGATGCCGATGGCCGCGTCACGGGCGCTCACCTCGCCCAAAACACCGAAAGCCATCAGATCATCGAAGAGTTCATGCTTACCGCGAACGAAGCTGTCGCCCAAAAGCTCGAAGACGCCGGCCTCATCTTCCTCCGCCGCGTCCACGGCAGCCCCGATCCGCGAAAGATGAAGGTTCTCACAGAATTCGTCCGCGAGCTCGGTTACGAAGTCGACAACCTCGAAGACCGCTTCGAGCTGCAAAAACTACTCGACTCGGTGAAAGGCGACCCCCGCGAACACGCAATCAATTACGCCACGCTTCGCTCGATGCAGCGGGCAACGTACAGCCCCGAGGAAGACGGCCACTACGCGCTCGCGAGCGATTGCTACTGCCACTTCACCTCGCCTATCCGCCGCTATCCAGATCTCACGGTCCACCGCCTCGTCGATCTACTCAACCGCGGCAAGAAACCTGATCAGCGGCTCGAGCAACTCATGGCCGATGGCGACCACTGCAGCGAACGCGAACAGCGCGCCGCCGAAGCCGAACGGGAGCTTAAAAAAGTGAAGCTGCTCCTCTACATGTCCGACAAAATCGGCACCGAGCTCGATGGTGTCATCACCGGCGTCGAGAACTTCGGCCTGTTCATTCAGGGCAGCGAAATCCCGGCTGAAGGCTTCGTGCACATCAGCAGCCTCACCGACGACTACTACCGCTACGACCGCGCCGGCCACATCATCGCCGGCCATCGCAATGGCAACTCGTACCGCCTCGGCGACACTGTCCGCGTCGCCGTCGCGGCGGTCGATGTCGACACTCGCACGCTCGATTTCCGCCTGGTTGCCCGCAAAGGCAAAGCGCCGCAAGGCCGAATCAAGCGCCCAACAAAATCGCGTGGCCGGGAAACCGGTAAGTCGGCCAAGGAATCCGGCGGCGCCAAGAAAAAGATCCGCCCCGGCAAAAACGAACGACGGACAAAACGGGGGCTGTAACGTCGCCCTCGTTCAATCAAACTTCATCTCCGGCTCATCCGCCGAATTGAAATACACGGCCGGCACCGGCACGCCGAGCATTTTCAGAAACAGGCACAGCTGCCCGCGGTGATGTACCATGTGGTTCACGCACCACACCCGCAGCACATATGCCCGCGAGGCAATGTGCATCACCTCATCCGCATTCTTCAGTGTCCAAGATCGTTCGAGCGCGGCGTCATCCATCTTATGAAACGCTGCTAGAACTTTAGCCGCACTTTCGTCGAACACGTTCAGCAGTGAGTCCAGCGAAGTGAAATCACGCGGAATATGTGGCGGCGACGTAAAGTTAATTCCATCTTGCTCGATGCCCAACGCACACCAAATCGGCATCGTCGCCACGTGTCCCGCCAGCTGCTGTAGCGTCATTGATTTTTCGTGCGGCTTCCACTCAAAGTGCTCCTCAGGCACGCGCTCCAGCACACGGCGTGTCGTGGCCAATTCGCGGTCGAGATCGCAAAACGCCAAATCTCTAGTTGAAAGCGCACATTTGGGGCCAGACATACTTATTTCCGATCTTTGAATCGATTTACGGTCAAGATAACTACTTGGATGCCGCCCCATCCGTACCAATCAAATACATATGCTCATCCCCACGCAGCAATAACTTGCCACGAATCGGCACCGGCGTCGCAAACATCCGCTCGCCCATGTCATTCGACGCGAGCTGCTTGTAACCGCCTTCACTCACTTCGCCAACAAACGCAGCGCCATCCTGCCGCACGCAGAATAATTTGTTGCCCGCAAGGATCGGCGAAGAATAGAACTTCGCCCGATTTTTCGGCAAATCTGCCGACCACAGTTCTTTGCCGGTTTGCAAATCGAAGCAGGTGATGTGTCCAGCGTCGCTCAGCACGTACGCCGCGCCGTTGGTCGTGACCGGCGTCGGAATGTCGGCGCTCGTCGTCTTCCCTTCCTTCGACCAAAGTTGCGCGGATTTGGTAACGTCACCGCTCCCATCAACTTTCACGGCCGTTAGAAGCGCACCACGCCCATGCGGCACAACGGCAACCCCGTCGCTCACCGCGGGCGACGCAATCGTTCGCCAATTGCCCTCGTCCTTCGGATTAAATCCGCCACACTCCCATAACAATTTGCCATCGGCTGCATCGTGGCCGGTAAGATGGTCGGCGCCCCACGTCACGATCACATCGCGGCCATCGCTCTTCACGATCTGCGGCGTCGAGTACGACTGATCACATTCCACCGGGCAATCGTATTGCCGCGCAGTCTTCCAGATTTCTTTGCCCGTGTTGATATCGAACGCAGCCAGGTAGGCATCCCCCGTCTGAATGACGGCCACGATCACGTGGTCGCCATGAATCACCGGCGACGTCCCCAAGTCCCACCACAGCGTATCCTTGCCGTACTTATCTTGCAGATTTAGCTTCCACTTCTCGCTGCCATCCAAACCGAAGCAGGCTAGCGTGCCCGACTTGAAGTACACGACAACATTCTTTCCATCCGTCGCCGGCGAAGAATTGCTTCCCGTCGCGTTCCCGTGCTTGCCCGGCCGCTCCTTGCCGAGCTTCTTCCGCCACAGCTCTTTACCTTGCATGTCGTAGCACAGCACGCCGTCTTCACCCTCGATCGGCGACGTCACAAAAATGCGGTCATCCCAAACCGCCGGCGTAGACGTCCCGCGCCCCGGCAACTCAACTTTCCACTCCACTCCTTCGGTCGGCGAAAACTTAACCGGATATTCTCCCGCCGCCGCCACGCCGTTTCCC
>Ga0206917_1104_pt1 | contig 22462 bp, 18 predicted proteins | sample Alteio_BWOrgHeat_68_FD_152931 | JGI IMG/M metagenome (GOLD analysis project Ga0206917, IMG submission 152931) | Enriched cells from forest soil in Barre Woods Harvard Forest LTER site, Petersham, Massachusetts, United States -... | ecosystem: Environmental > Terrestrial > Soil > Temperate forest >...
TCTTTGTGAATCTAACGGCTTTTGTTCCCTCACTATAATCTAGAACGGGTTTAGAGAAACCTTCGAAGAGTTCCTTTTGAACTGGGAGTGGATTGCTTCCAACACCAGCCGCTGGTGAAGAACTGAGTGAAGCCGACAAGAACATATTACTGTCTGTGGAGGGGGATTCTTTATAACCGATGTAAACCACATCAACGACAACCATGTCATCAGGTTGCAACTGAGTAAGAAGGTCTACACTGGGAGTATTAGTTTTACCCTTAAGTTTTAAACTGCGGGCCGTAACCGTTGGATCGTGAAGTGCACTATTTTGGCAGCCCACCATTCCAGTAAACAAAATGAAAATTACAAACACAGATAATTTAAAACCAGATTTTTTCATAAAACGTCCTCATCAAAAAATTTCTACGAAGCAACCTATAGGAAGATCCGTGCCAGGGTTGCCAAGCAATTAATCAGTCTAAGAACTAGACGATGAAGAATTAATTACATAAACCGTTCAAAAATAAGCCAGACCCGATCGTAGATGAACTAAGAAACCAAAACTCGGATGGGGCCTTTTCAACTGTCTAATACTTTGACAGGACTTTAAGTCCATCCCTTTCACCATTTTCCTCATGTGGTCCACGATTTGCTCCGATATTCTATAGGTATGGGGAAAGATTTAAGAAAAATTTCTATAAAATTGAGAGTCTCAGTTGGATTCCTATTATTAATTGGACTCGCGGTCACCTATCAGAACTGCGGCCCAACGGGGGGCTCAGGCTTTAATATTACTTTAGCGTCTTCAGGTATAGGTAATGGAACAATAAATAACACTATTCAGGCCACTAACAAATTTGCTCTTGCCTACTTACATTCATGTGCCATCACAGCCACCGGTGGTGTTCAGTGTTGGGGTGATGGAAGCGGTGGGCAGCTTGGATATGGTTCGGTGATCGCCTATTCAACAACGCCTGTGACGGTCATCAATCTTCCAGCGCCGGTTACAAAAATTACAACTGGATACTATAGCCTCACCTCTAACCCCAATGCCCCAACAGAGACCTCTTTTAACTGCGCACTCTTAGTTAACGGAGCTGTCTATTGCTGGGGTGATGATACCTATGGCCAACTCGGAAATGGACAAACCTCAACAAGTACTGCCAGCCCCGTGGCCGCGACGGTAGAACAAAATTTTGTTTACGATATCGCAACAAGCGCTGGCACCACCTGCGCAGTTTTAAAAACCGGCGTTATTCAATGTTGGGGTTCTAATAATTACGGAGAATTGGGCAATGGGACTAATACGAGTAGCGCTGCAGCTACATCGGTCCTTGGCATCACCAATGCCGTGAGCATCTCTGCCGGAAATAATGATTTTTGCGCGACCCTTTCTACAGGACAAGTCAACTGCTGGGGTTGGAATGGCAGTGGTCAGTTGGGAAATCAAACTGACACCGAGTCACTTAATCCAATTGCGGTTACCGGAGTTTCATCAGCGAAGAGGGCTGTGGGTGGGAATGTCGAGTCTTGCGCTCTTATGCTCGGCGGAACGGTTTCTTGTTGGGGTGATAATACCTACGGGGAATTAGGCGATGGAAATACAACGGCCACACTCGCGATTACTCCCGTAATAAATATTACTGGCGTCACTGATTTATCTGTTGGTCAATGGTCGGCTTGTGCGCTCATTGGCGGGGCCATCGATTGCTGGGGTTACAACGGTCTTGGCGATTTAGGCGATGGTGGTGTTACTTCGACTTCAATACCAACAGCTGTTTCACACATCACAACGGCCGTGGCCATTGGTTCTGGTGCTTTTCATTCTTGTGCTTACCTAAGCTCCGGTGGAGTTGATTGTTGGGGCTACAATTATAGCGGCCAACTTGGTAACGGGACACTGTCAAATTCAGCGGTGCCCGTTGTCGTCACTGGTTTTAATTAAAGCGTAGGCGAATCATCTCCCAACATATTTTTTCTTATAATTTTAATGGGCGGAAAACCTTGTTTCAAAAATGCATCATGAAATTTCTGAAGATTGAACTTCTTCCCCATTTTAGCTTTGTAATCTTCTCGAAGTTTTAGAATCTCAAGCTTTCCAAGTGTGTAGTAAAGATAAGTGGGGTCAGAAGTGCCCCGCTTAACTTCGCGCTCAGCATTGGTGCGAGTTTGATAGCCTTCGTTGACAAAGTAATCGATAGCTTGGTCATAAGTCATTTTACCCGTATGCATTTGGATACCAACCATGTAGCGAGCGTTGCGCAGAAGTGCATCAATGATCTGACCCAGTCTCAATTTTGGGTTGTGACCTCCATACCCTTCATCCAGCATCATTTGTTCTGAGTAGTGAGCCCACCCTTCGGCATTTGAATTACAGCCAATAAGTTTTCGAACTTTTGATTTTACATTTTTTAACCAGAGAAACTGAATATAGTGGCCTGGATAAGCCTCGTGCACAGCGGTATTTGAAGTAATCGCATAAGTAAATGCCGCCATATGTTCTTCAACTTGCTTTGCGGGCCAGTCTTTTTCCGGAAGAGTCACATTGAAATAGGCCTCTTTGGCTTTGTTCTCGTAGGGGCCGGGAGTATCCATTGATGCAAACGTGAGGGCTCGCATAAAAGCCGGTGTTTCTTCTACTATTGGTAAGACGGGGGACGGAACTGTGACAATATGATGAACCTGCAAAAAGGTTTTTAAACCGCCAAGTAAATCTCTTACGCTTTTCAAAAGCTCATCGGGAGCAGGATGATCTTTAGCCTGCTCAGCAAAAATTTCTTGAAAGGATTTCTTAGGGTCAATCTCCGTGGCCGCTTTTTTTAGGGCCCCTTGATTAGCTCTTAAGTTAGCTTCACCAATTTCTAGAAGTTTATCCAAAGGAATATCAACCATTTCTTCATAGAGAAGCTTCTTCTCAAAAATTTCTTTACCGAGTTTAAAGTCTCCATGGGATCGAGGAAGAATTTCATCTTTTATATAAAGAGCGTAACGTTTCAGCTCCAAAATTACGGCATCGTTAGCCGTCTTAAAGTCTTGATTCAATTTTTCGTCTTTAATGCCGTTAAAAGCTTGAACAACATCGGTTTGAAAAAAACCTACAATGCCTGGCATCTGTTCCATTGCGATTTCAGTATAAATTTGCGGAGGATTTTTAAGATTGGCTCTAGCTGCTGCAAAAACAGCAGCAGCTTGTTTTTCTCGGGCGATCACCGATTTGATTCTCTCCTCTGGAGTCGCAAAATTTCGGCTTATAAGCCCGAAAATACTAGCACTTAATCCGCTGGAATAATGGTCTGGGTTTTTCTCCCATGACTTGACATTCACTAATTCCAAAAGAGTGGCCTTCAGACTACTCACAAGAAGTTCCTTATCGGCTTTTTCATCGGGAGTGAGATCTTTATCAGAAAATGATTCAATTTTTTTTAACCATTGATCGCTGAATTCAATTTCACGATCCACTTCGGCTTTCGAGTAGTCTTCGAGTTGATTGTCATATTGATGAAATCCAGCGGCGGTGGCAGCGGTGGGGTTATGGGCAAAGTAGCCATTGAAGTAGCTATCTGCCATCTGGCCAAATTTTGAGTCTTTTGCCATGGCCGGCTGAGAAAGAAGAAAAATCGCGGCTAAAAGAACAAGAGTTTTCATAGGCCCCCTTTTTAACTTAAGGAAGTCTATGTTTAAAAATTCTACTTTTCAATAGGGCATTGAGACCAGGGTTCTTCCGTTCGCATATTAAATGAAGAATCTGAACGAATGAGGATATTATCCGCTGCGCAATGGCCACGAAATAGGGCCTCTTCAAAAGCTGGTGTACCCATATTGTTATTTCCAAAATAAATATGACCTACGGGTTGCCTCAAGATCTTTGCTTTATAAGCGAAGTGACCGGGAGTGGCAATATGCACCGATATGGGCCAACGATTTGTTTGTACCGAAGTGATGTCTATTTCAGATCCCGACAATTGCTTAACCATCGGCGAATAGAGCTCTAGAAGTCTATGAACTGCGTACTTGGCTAGGTTAACGGCTTCAGTATCGTCGTATTTTTCAATTTTCCATTCTGGACTTACGGGATGATAGATTGTCCAAATACCATTTTGATTATCAGTATCTTCTGTAAACCCTTTTGTATGAATCCATTGAGCTAAAATGACGTCGGTAAAATCTTTATCTGTGTAGTCCTTGGGGCGAGTCCAAGTGTCATAGGAGAGCCTATACGGATTTCCGTTGAGATTAACCGTATGCACAGAATAGTTCGCGTATTCTAGACCATTAATCACCTGAGCTTTTTCTGGCGCCAAGGTTGCAAAATTATCTATAAGTTTAGGAGCTAGTTTAATCTGGGCTGCGAATACGAGGTAAGAACCCGTGACTTCGTGAAGTTTACCTTTATTAATATATTGAACTCGAACACCTTGAGGTTCATCCCAAATTTTTGAAACTGCAGATTTGGTATTAATTTTGACCGGCCTTCTGAATTCCTTCAGAATTTTATCCATGTTAATGGCTGCCTGTGCCGTTCCGTATTCGGTAGTATAACGGGTGTCAATTTCAGAAATATAAAAATTTGCAAAAGCCAGAGCTGAAACGCCATCGGCATTGGTGCCCAGGGCCGATCGGCAGTATAGATCCATAAGTTTTAAAACGTCATCCATTTTAAAAGTGCCAAGGAGACTGCCTTTTTCGCGATTAAACCTCTGCATTATCTCTCTTAGTTCTTCGAGATCTTCCGCATTTTCAGCATCGGTACTTTTGGGATCGGGTTTGAAGTTGATCAGTCGATCTGCCATTTTTTGTGGCATCTCGTTGATCCATTGGCTCGCCGTTTTACTGTCCAAATCTAGTGGGCCAGCTTCCAGAGGTTGATTTGGAATGAGATCTTCGTCATTTTCTTTGGATAACTCGTACTTGAAAAGGGCAAAACTCGCCGGCAATAGGGCCATGGTTTTCTCTTCCCAAATTCCAGCATAGAGTTTGCCATTTAAAAAATAAGTATCAGCAGGCTCTTTGATGGGATCTTTCTTTTTGAAATCCCCCAACTTTATTCTTTTTAAAATAGCCTTCTCTTCAGGGTAGGTATCGGTCCAATAAGCGGCGCCCCGGTCATATTTTATTCCATCACTGGTCACGCCCCCTGAAGCGAGGCCTCCAACTTGAGATTCTTTTTCAAGGAGCAAAACCTTTTTGTGATGATCGGTAAGATAGACGGCACTGGTGAGTCCAGCAAGGCCGCCTCCGACAATAATGACGTCGTATCGAGTCTTGTCTTTTACTTCTTTAAGGCCTTTAGAATCGGGATCCATAGACTGGGTATCACCGTTATTGACCGTGTAGATGATCTTAGATTCATCGGTTTCGGCGTGGGCTATGGTCAAAAAGTTAACAGTTATTATAAAAATTGTCGTAGTCAGCGCTTTGATCACTTCTTTGCCCCCCTGTAATTAACTAGAGATCCCTCGCCCTTAGAGAGCAACATCTATGCCCAATTTTAGATACGGTTATTGACCCCATAAGGCTTAGGTTGCTAATATCAAAATCCATATGGAACTTTTTAGAACTTCTTCTTCCAAAGACCTTAAACCACTCAAAACAGAACTTGCGGCCTTCGCAGCAGGATGTTTTTGGCGAGTAGAAGAAGAATTCAGAAAACTCAAAGGAGTCATTGCGACAGCCGTTGGATATTCTGGAGGCCATGTGCCCAATGCCACCTATAAACAAGTCTGTGGAGGCGATACAGGGCATGCGGAAACAGTCATTGTCGAGTTTGACTCCAGCGTTGTGAAATATGATTCCTTACTTGATCTCTTTTGGCGACTTCATGATCCCACAACTTTAAATCAACAGGGACCTGACTTTGGGGAACAATATCGTTCGGTCATTTTTTATTTCGACGAAGGTCAAAAAGAAAAAGCCATTCAGACAAAAATGGCGGCTCAAAAAGAAATCAAAAAACCCATCGTTACAGAAATCATTCCCAAAGCACCCTTCTACTTCGCTGAGGATTATCATCAGCAATACGTAGAAAAAGGGGGCGTCGCCTCTTGTCACTTTCGAAAATAAATCTATAAATGCTATCACTATTAAAAGCGTACAAAAAATATGATCCCGCCGCCAAAAGCTTAGGTGAAATTCTTTTTCTCTACCCTGGCGTGCGCGTTCTCATATTTCATCGCTTAGCCCACGCTCTTTACAAGTTGCGATTATATTTTGTCGCGAGATTTCTATCAGAGGTAGGACGTTTTATTTCAGGAATTGAAATTCACCCGGGGGCTGTCTTGGGAAAAAATTTGATTATTGATCACGGCATGGGGATCGTTATAGGCGAAACGGCCGAAGTTGGAGATAACGTTGTTATCTACCATGGCGCTACTTTGGGTGGAATAGTTCAAGATTCTGTAAAGAGGCACCCCATAATAAAAAATAATGTCATCATCGGCGCGGGAGCCAAACTTATTGGACGCATCACGGTCGGTGAAAATTCACGGGTTGGGGCCAATGCTGTGGTCACCAAAGATGTTCCACCAGATACAACGGTTGTGGGAGTCCCCGCCGTAGGAGTCACAAAATGAAAATTTATTCGGACATAACAAAAACCATTGGGAATACGCCTCTAGTTAGAATGCAAAGAATTGGAGCGGGCCTCCCCGGAGAAATTGCTTTAAAATTGGAATTTTTTAATCCCCTAGGGTCGGTCAAAGATCGCATTGGTAATAACATGATCGAAGATGCAGAAAAAAATGGTACCTTAAAAAAAGGAATGGAAGTTGTAGAACCTACGAGCGGTAACACCGGCATTGCATTGGCATTTGTCTGTGCGGCCAAAGGTTATCCACTCACTCTAGTAATGCCAGAAACAATGTCACAAGAAAGAAGAACCCTTCTCTTACTGCTCGGGGCAAAGGTGATTTTAACGCCGGGCCCCCTCGGTATGCGTGGGGCTATCGGGAAAGCTTTAGAACTTGCAGAAAAAGACAAAAATGTTTTTTTAACAAGGCAGTTTGAAAATCCAAGTAACCCGGACATTCATCGAAAGACAACGGCTTTAGAAATTTGGAATGATACCGATGGAAAAGTAGATGTGGTCGTTGCAGGTGTGGGCACTGGAGGGACTCTCACCGGAGTAGGCGAGGTTCTGAAATCCAAAAAACCCTCGGTAAAAATGATCGCCGTTGAACCCGTAGAGTCATCTGTTATCTCTGGCGGTAAACCCGGCCCCCACAAGATTCAAGGAATAGGAGCGGGTTTTGTTCCAGAAAACTTGAATAGAAAAATGGTTGATGGAATCGAAACAATTTCTAGTGACGAAGCTCTTGCCATGGCCAGAAAAGTTATAAAAGAAGAAGGTATTCCCGTTGGCATTAGTTCAGGAGCAGCCATCGCCGCGGCTCTAAGGCAGGCTGCGAAGGCAGAAAATAAAGGAAAGCTTATTGTAGCTATTGTTGCAAGTTATACAGAAAGATATCTTTCTACGTTGCTTGCAGAAAAAGAAAGGCAAGAGGCCTCAGCCCTTCTCGTCACTCCCGTTGAACAGAAATACTTAGATCAAGTTCCGGTGGGGCCTTGAGGATGTTGGGGTAGCCCAGGTTTCAAAGGGGTCAAATTTAACTCAGGTTCACAGACTTGGGCTGTCTTCAATCGCAAGCGTTCATCTTCAATAATGCCTGAGACAAACTTGTACATTGATAGAGAAATGTAATTTCTATTTCCAACATTTTCACCGTTGGCCTTAGAAAAATCAGGACTGTGCCAAGCCTCAGTCAAATGGGATTGAGGAAGATCGGAAGTTGGATCAAAATGTGTTGGCTCTCCAAGAAAGTCCATAACTTTAACGATGCCCGCGTCTATATCATAGGCCGACTGCCCCAATCCGAAATCATAAGAGTCGCTTAAGACTGCAAGACTTCGAATAAATTTCTCCGCTTCTGATTTAATATGAGTTCGCTCAGTTTCTGGGATCGGCCTTCCCATTTCGTATGTAGCGTAACCTGCATTATTGTCTTTAAGTAAAAAGAGAACCGCTCGAAGTGAAATATAACGAACGTATTCTTCGATTAAAAAATCAGGGGGATGACTTTCAGAATAAACTTTAACAACATTAACACCGGCCCTTGCGAAACCCTTTTGACCGTCTACAAAATTAACCAAAGTCTCTGCTACCATCTTTGACTCTGGGATTCTTAAAACTTTTCTGTCACTCAATAAGAAAAGTGCCGACAAGTACCCCTCGGTCTTGTCAGATTTATTGAGTCGCCGCACAACATTAAAAGTATTTACTCTATTATCAATCTCATAAATCAATCTGTCTCCGGGCTTGATGCTTAAGACCAAACTCTTATAAACATTTTCATCCATTTCACGCCAATGGGTCAGATCAATTTCACGAGCATGGGAGAAAGTCGACGTCGAAAAAATTAATACAAATAGCAAAGGTGTAGAAATCTTAGACAACTCATCATGTACTAATTGCATAGCTGCTCTTAGCATAATCAATTTTATTCCTCCTGAAATCGACGAGGGGATTAACTACAAAAACAAGGCCAAAGTTCCTTGAAAACACGACGCGCGGCAATGCTAATCAAGCTTGCTTAAGTAAAGCATGCACTTTCTCTTGGTTGCTTTTTGCAATGGTTCTAAAATTTTCGGAAATTCGTTCATCGGCTGCAACGCGCTTCCAAAACTCTATGGCCATTGGAATGGCTTGTCGCCTTTCACCCATTGCATAAGCATGGGGGGGAGGGGGCGTAAATTCTCTTTCAGTGAATTGGTCTTCAACTGGCGCATATAACATGGGCAACATATCATAGACCGGCGCAAGCTGAACTGCCCGTGCGCCCAACTCCCAAAAAAATGAAATATTGCCGAAATGTGTATCTGTGTTCGCGATGAGGCCAGCAAAAGAATAGAGAAGTCTCAACAAACTAGCATCCTTTGAACTCAAGGACTTTTGCTCTTTCAATCGCCTTGAAGCGAGCACCCAGTCGTCCCGGCTTCCAAACCATTGGTCATCTAAGGCACCCAAAGAAATTAGACCAATGCGCCCATGGGCTCCTACTCTATCGAAACGAAGGACTTCCAAAAAAACACGGTGATTCTTTTCAATAATTTTTGATCGTGATGAAGAAACCCCATGATCCGCTAAAGTTTTAAGAGCTAGATGTTCAGCAATAAGAAGATCTTTCCATCGCGTTGCCAAAGGATCTTGGTTCGACGGAGAAAATTTCACAAGCACATGTGCGGGTTTGCCGGCCTCTTCAATTACCGCTGTAAATTTCGGTTGCTCCCCTGCGGCTGATGAGCCCGGAACAATACCCTGTAGAGCATCATCGGCGGCCCTCACATAAAAGGCGTGTGTGTCTTTTTCTTTGATTGGAGTCATTGGTCTAGCCAAGAGTTGCTGGTATCTTCTAAAAGATTCTTCTCCAACAATTAAATTTCCAGCAGCATCTTCTCCACGTCTGACGATAGCTTCGATAAAGTCATCTTCTGTCCAATCTTGAAGTCTTTGGGGAAAGTTGAGATCTTGGTTACGGTGGGAAAAAGATCTTCCCAAAAAACCTTGGGGTCTTGCTTCTGTCAAAAAAAACGGAAGTCCTCTATAAATTTCTGGAGTGCCATCATTGATCTTTTCTAAAGCAAACCCTTGGGTTTGAAAAGCCGACAATTCCCCAGCGAGAGTACATTCCCCCTCTTGAGAAACTTCGAAAACTGGAAATCGATAGCCAATACCTCGAATGTTTCGTAAGGCAATGTATCTGGTTGCACGTCCTTTACCAACCGACTTAACTTGTTTCACTTTTTCAGCCAATCGAGAAAAACTCGCCTGACTTATATTTAAAATATCGCCAAGTTCCTTCGCTGAACGGGGGCCTTGATAGAGTTGGCGGAGTAGCTCCGATTCCATAATAGAAGTATCCATATATTGAATAATAACATGAATAGATAATGAATAGATAAATATTTAATAAAATTAACAATTTCAATAACTTAAGTTTTAAATAGGATAATTATTGAATAGATACTGAATAGATAATGAATAGATTTACAGAGAAATCGAGCTATTTAAAGATCCAACACCCGCCACAAATACCAAGATGCAATGGTCCGATAAGGTCGCCATCTTTCGCCGTAAAGAATGAGGGCTTTTGGAGTTGGAAGGTTTCTTTTTTTGTAAACAAGCTTGAAGCCCTGCCTGATTCCATAATCAGTGGCGGGCAAGACATCGTGGCGACCCATTTTAATCAGTAACATTTCAACGGTCCACCGACCAATTCCACGAATAGTAATAAGTCGTTCAATAATTTCTTCGTCATTTAATTTTGCCATGACTTTAGAAGTTGGAACAACACCATCTAAAGTCTTTTGGGCTAAGTCTTTCACCGCCAAAGTTTTATTTCGAGAGAGCCCGGCACTTCTCAGAGCTTCATTTGAAGTTTTAAGAATGTCTTTTGGTTCTGGAAATTTCTTTTTGGGATAAAGAGCTATGACTCGCCCTAGAATAGTTGAAGCAGCCCTGCCATTGAGTTGTTGATAAACAATTGAAGACATCAAAGCCTCAAAAGGGTCAATTTTTGAAGTACTGCTGAGCTTAAATGCTCCAACCCTCTTCATATGGCGAGCCAGTATCTTATCGCATTTTGAAATATGTTTGACACCTGCCTTCTTCATATCTAGCTTTGTATACAAACCTAAGGAGAATTGCACGTGAGAACAATCTTATTAATTTCTGCCCTATTAATTGTAATTCAAGGTTGTTCGGTGATGGAGTTATCTCCCGAAGAAAAAGCCATGCGAGAGAAAGCATCGGGTATTCCCATCGCCAGTGCCATCACGGTGACGGAACTTTCCCATTATAAAGAATTTGGCCCTGTGAGTTGTGAGCAAGACACATCTTACTCATATGGTAACGGCGGAGCCGATGAAATTTGCAGGGGCGATTTAAAACTTCAAGCCGCTAAACTTACAGCTGACCTTGTTATTTTAGAATCCCGCGACATGGCCAAATGTAGTTTCGGAGAACATCTTTGTGTCTACATGCATGGCAGAGCTTACCAAAAAATCAGCGAGCAAAAATAATCTTCTAAGCAAAACTATCTTCTAGAAATTTCAAAGTGAGAGTCCAGGCCTGAGCCTCTGCTTTAGCGTTAAAAACACTTTTGTCATTATTAGAAAATCCATGATCAGCATTTGAAATCAGAACATCGGTGAATGTTTTATTTTCTTTTAATAACTCATCGGCGATGGCTCGGGGTTGTGAGGTTCCTATGTGCTTATCTTGTCCACCCCAGAAAAAAAGCAAGGGCCCATTTTGTTTTTTTGCCAAGGGTAAAAGATCAGGGGCTATTCTTCCTCCATAATAAGAAATCGCGGCTTTCAGAGGTAGAAAACTATTGGCCATAAAAGAAACGCGGCCACCAAGGCAATAGCCGATACTCGCCACCTTTTCACATGCATTTTCTTTGAGCCAGTTAAAGGCCGCTTTCATATCGGCTTCTATTCCAGGGGCCGTCACGGCTTGGATATGGGGCATGACTTCTTCAAATTTATCATAAGCAATTTCAAATCCAGGAGGAGCACTTCGATGAAAAAGCTCAGGGGAAATAGCGAGGTAACCGGCTTGAGCAAAGCGTTCTGTTATTTCTCGCATGTGTTTATTCACGCCAAAGGCTTCTTGAACAACCATAAGACCTAAGCCTAAATTTTTCTGGGGCCTAGCCACATAAGCTCTCATTGATGAACTTCCGTCGCTTACTTTTAAATCCACGGTTTCAGTTTTAATTGAAGATGCCATTTTAGACTCACTTTCTAGGAGACTTTTAACAAACATTAAGATGATATTTAAGACACAGGAAAATGGAAAACTCAAGGGTAGATCAAGACGCGAAAGACTTACAACACCTCGGCTACGTGCAAGAGCTCTTGCGCGACATGGGTGGCTTTTCAAGCTTCGCCGTAAGTTTCTCGGTTATTTCTATTTTAACTGGAGCCACTCAACTCTATGGTTACGGTCTTCAACACGGCGGCCCCATCGAATTTAGTTTGGGTTGGATTCTGGTTTCGATTTTTACTTTAACTGTCGCTCTCTCAATGGCCGAACTCGCTAGCAGCTACCCCACCGCCGGCGCACTCTATCATTGGAGTAGTTTCTTAGGTGGAAAAGGTCTCGGTTGGTTTACTGCATGCTTTAATACGATCGGACAATTTGCCATTCTCGCGGGCATTGACTATGGTTTAGCACAATTTATCGTAAGCTTAGTGGGATGGCCCAACACTCCCCTTGTTATAACTTCTCTCTATGCTGTTCTTTTACTTTCTCACGCAGGGCTCAACCATTATGGAATCAGACTTGTTGCTTGGCTTAACGATTTTTCTGCGGGCTATCACATTGTCGTTGTCTTTGTTATTCTCGGTATATTGATGAGTAAAGGTTTTGCTCAACCTTTTAGCTTTCTTTTTAAATTTAAAAGTTCCGACAGTTTTCACCCCACTTATAGTTTTTTGATCGGTCTACTTGTCGCTCAATGGACTTTGACGGGTTACGATGCTTCAGCCCACGTCACTGAAGAAACCCACAACCCGAGAAAAAATGCGCCCTGGGGAATTTTTCTCGCCGTCGTGATCTCAATGATCATGGGCTTTATTATGTTAGCTGCAATTACTTTATCGATCACAAATCTCGATCAAGCCGTGGGCTTTGGAGACGACGCCTTTGTAAAAATTATGAATTTACGTTTGGGAACGACAATGGGTTCGGTGATCGTTGGACTTATCGCAGGAGCCATGTGGTTATGTGGGCTAGCTTCTATGACTTCAGCTTCCAGAATGGTCTATGCTTTTGCGAGGGATGGTGGCCTTCCACTTTCAAAAGTTTGGGCCAAGATAAATGAAACCCATCGCACCCCTTCAAATGCCATTTGGGCCCTTGCTCTTTTGTCCTTGATCCTTGCCCTTTCCGTAAAACTTTATAGCGCCATCATTTCTATCGCGACGATTGCTCTTTATATTTCCTATGGTCTACCCATCGTCGCGCGCCTCAAGTATCGTCTTTCTAGAGGGGTTGATGAAGTGGGACCCTGGAATTTAGGGCGCTTTAGTAATTTCGTCGCCATTCTGGCCGTGAGCTGGATTTGCTTTATTATCGTCCTCTTTATTCTTCCTCCAAATGAACAGGCTGGCGAAATCATGGGCGGTATTCTTTTACTTTTCGCTCTGATTTGGATTTTCAGAGCGCGAAAACATTTTTCGGGGCCAAGGTTTCATCTCAAATGAGGCCCGAGTTTTGGAAGCGATCGGTTAAGTCAAAATTTTGGTTTTGCCCACATATCTGCCTTTTGGGATTTCTCATAGTCTCTACGGCTTGTACAACCGTGAAGATCGCCACCACACCCTTAAAGGAAGCACCAGAATTTTCGTTTTCTCTGACTGCGTACAAAGCTGGGGAGCTCGACGAAAATTGTAAAGCTATACTGCAAACCGCAAAAAACTCTGGGTTTTCAGCAGTGTCTCTCGTTCCCTCTCGAGTTTTCTCTCAAAATAAAATCAGTGCCCTCGGAGTCTCCTCAGGTAGAGAAATAGAAACTTGTTTGCAAAATGCTTGGGAAGATGGCCTCGATATAATTTATCAACCCCACGTTGAATCAGAAGACATTATAGACAAAACTAAGCCCAACGTTTGGCGAGCTTATTTCGATTTCACTCCCGATGAGAACTATTTTCAGTTGATGTTTGCTCCATTTTTAAATTGGCTGTCTATTCACAGAGATGAAATCAAGAAAGAACATCGTTTTGTCGCTGTCGTGGTGGCCGCGGAACTTGAACTCTCCACAACAAAATATTCTGGTCAGTGGGTAAAACTCGTTTCTCATTTGAAATCGAAACTTCAGGACATGGATTTGAAGGACAAGGTAAAAATCGGATTTAACCCAAATAGTACTCCTAAAGATTACTTTAGGTCTGTAGATAATTCTTGTTCAGATTTTGTAGAATTCGTTAAGGGATTGGATTTCGTGGCGCCCAGCATCTATGGCGACTGGAGCAAGATCTACGAAAATCGGTCACGACGGGGGGCTGATCAGATTGAAGAGAAAGTGCAAACGACCATTAAGGCACTGTCCTTTAGAAACCTGAACAAGTGCTATGTCTCTTATTTCAGACAAATTCCGTTATTTATTGGCGAATTTGGAGTCGGCGGTGATTTTAACCATGCTTCCAAAGTCTCAGGAGAGGGAATGCGATCTAAAAAGTATACAGAGACACGTCGAGATCTTTACGCCAATCTCATTGACTGGGCTAAGAGCCAAAAGAATGAGAATGAATTTAATACGCAAGTTATTAACATTTGGACCAACGACTTCTTCGATCCCGTGGGTATTGGCCACGATCCCCGAACCCAGGCTGACGACCGAATTACCAAATTTTTTGTGGATTACAGAAACTGGCTGGCAAATTTAAGGTAAGATATAAATAAATATCGCAAGCGGGCTAAGCGAGAAGTATATTCATGCCATGGTCGAAGAACTAAAATTAAATCCCAATTCGTCTCGAGATGAAAAATATTCTGAGATTTATCCGCAGATAAAATCTATCGTCGGTGGCGAGACGGATACAATTGCAAATCTAGCCAACGTGGCCGCCATCATCAAAGAGACCTTTGAATTTCTGTGGGTGGGATTTTATTTGGTTAAAGATAAAGAACTTGTCCTCGGGCCTTTTCAAGGTCCCCTCGCCTGTACACGAATTGGTTTCGGTAAAGGAGTTTGCGGAACAGCATGGAAAGAAAAGAAAACTGTCATCGTTCCAGACGTCGAATTATTTCCAGGCCATATTGCTTGTAGTTCAAAGTCTCGTTCAGAAATTGTTGTTCCGCTTTTTAATGCTAAAAAAGAAGTTTGGGCAGTTCTCGATTTAGATTCTGCTAAAGTTTCTGATTTCACAAAGATGGATGAACTAAATCTCGAAAAAATTCTAAAACTTATTTCTAAGCCTTAATTTCCGGTGCGGCACCATGACTATCGGGAGTTCCAAAATGTGGAGCTGCAATATATTCCCCCAAAACTTTAAGAGATTTTTTAAGTTCTTCATCGTGCCCATGACTTTCAAGACCAGAGAAGAGACTGTAGGCGCACGGGACAACAAAAAGAGTCAAGAAAGTTGAAACACAAACTCCACCAATAACGGCGATGGCCATGGGGCGAATGACTTCGGCACCGGGCCCGAAAGCGCAAGCCTCAGGAATGGCGGCGGCCACTGTGGCAATTGAAGTCATAAGAATAGGTCGCAACCGAATGGGGCAGGCTTCGAGCAAAGCTTCACGAACTCCGAGGCCTTCAGCTCGTTGGTGATTGGTGAATTCGACTAATAAAATAGAATTCTTTTTAACGATCCCCATAAGTAAAAGTATGCCAATGGCACTGTAAATATTAAGGGAGGTGTCGGTCATCCACATTGCCCAAAGAGCGCCGGTGATACTAAATGGAAGGGCAAGTAAAACGATAACGGGATGCAAGAAACTATTAAATTGGCTCGCCAAAATCATGTAAGCGACGAAAATCCCGAGAATCATGGCGCCAAAAAGACTTGTTATGGATTCGTTAAAGGCTTGAGAGCTCCCTGATAAAGTAATGTGGTACCCAGGAGGCAACATTTCTTTGGCCATATTCTTAACATAGTCCATAACGACAGATTGAGATTTTCCCGCCGTGAAATTTCCAAAAATTCCAATTCCTCTCTCACGGTTATATCGAGTGATGGTCAACAGGGTGCTCCCCGTTTCCATTTTAATGACGTCTTTGAGACGAATAACTTCGCCATGAACGTTTCTAACAAAAATTTTATCGATATCGACGGGACCTTTATTCTCATCAGCCACAAGTTTCAGTTGGATATCATCTCGGTGGCCCGAATTATCTGTATACTTATTTGGCAAAAGCTTAAGCCCACCAACCATGGCGGCAACAGCATTTGAAATTTGAGTTACGGGTACACCAAGCCTAGCGGCTTTTACACGATCAGGAACAACTTCCGTCTCAGGCATATTGGGGTTATAATCAGAATCCACGTCGGCCATAAGCCCAGAGTCCGTTAATTTTTTTCTCATGGCTAAAGAAAGCTCGGCAAGTTTTGTCCAATCGGGACCTTGGAGTTCAAACTCAATGGGGTAGCCCCGTTGGGCACTAAATCCAGTGAGGGAAAGATCTAAAATAGCCACACGCTCTACGCCGGGAATTTTCCCAAGCTCCCCGCGCATGTACTGCATATATTCTTGCTGGGTGGGTTTCTTTTTAAAGGGAGCGGCGATGGGCCGATCAGCCATATCTTTCATAGTGATAAAACCGATGCCCTGATTCACAAGTCCGCCACCGAAACCTCCGACAGCGACGTAATAGGTCTTAACTTCGGGTCGGCTCTTGAAGAATTTTTCAGATTCGTGAAATACACCGTCAGTAAATTGTAAAGACGAGCCCATTTTTGTGTACATCGTAATTAAAAAACGACTTTGATCTTGGGGAGGGAGCATTTCTTTTCTCAAACTCTTAACAGTGAGAAGGGATAAAAAGAAAGCTACAAAGGCAATAATGATAATACTCCATCGCCATTTTAAAGACCATTCAAGACCACGCTTGTATTTGACGGCAAGGGCGTCCATCCATACCTGAACCTTCTTTGTGACAACATTACCTCCACCGATTTTTAAAAATTGTGAACATCGCATCGGAGCTAAGGTCAGAGCTTCAAGAAGAGAAAGCATAACGGCCACAGACAAAGTCACACCGAATTGATAAAAGAATTTACCAATAATCCCTTGCATAAAAATAACCGGAACAAAGATCGCTAAAATCGCGAGTGAAGCAGCAACCGCCGCCCCGGTAATCTCTCTTGCTCCAACAATAGCTGCGAGAACCCTACTCTTCCCCATCTCATTATGGCGGGTGATATTTTCTAAAACCATAATGGCGTCGTCGACGACGATACCTATAGAGAGCGAAAGACCCATTAATGTAAAAGTATTTACAGTGAAGCCGAGAAAATGAAGAAATATAAATGAACCCACGAGAGAAACGGGAATGGCTAGAACAACGTTGAAGGCCGAGCTCCAAGTCCCTAAGAAAAGATAACACACCACTGACGTCAGAATGACTGCAAGGCCTAGAGTAAATAGAAGTTCGTTTATTGAATCTTTAATAAAAACTGTAGTGTCAGTAACGATCCCCATATTCATACCCTTGGGGAGAATATCGCCAAGATTTGCCATTCTTTTTTTGACCATATCGCCGATGGCTACGGCGTTAGTTCCATGCTGTTTGATAACACCGAGACCTATGGTCGGAAAAATTCCCTGATACCTTGAAATTCTTCTCACTTCATCGGTGGCCTCAACACATTTTGCCACATCTCCAACACGAATATTTCGGTAAACCGGAACACTCTGCCGCGCAGGGATCATAAGATCATCGCAACTTTTAGCATCAATGAATTCTGAGTGAACACGAACATAGGTTTCTTTATTGGCGTCGTCTTGGTAACCCGTCGGAGAAAGTTGATGCTCGTTATTTACGGCGTCAATAATGTCTTGATAAATAATTTCGCGTTTAGACATTTCTTTTTGATTGGCCCAAATTCGCATTTGGGGATCAACGAACCCCCCCATAGCAATATCGCCGACACCGTTAATCGTCGTCAGCGCATCTTTAAGATGGTCTCGAACAAAAAGTGCGAGATCTCTGAGACTTCCACCTTCGGCATAAGCAGCGGCCCACAAGATGGGTTGATCAGCAGGGTTTGTTTTTGTAATAACGGGCGGATCAATTGTTTGTGGCAAATTTTTCTGAGCTTGACTGACTTTTGTTTGAACTTGTTCAAGGGCGACGTTGATATCTTGGGTCAAATTCATTTGAATAGTAATCTGAGTTTGCCCCTGCTGAGATGTGGATTGCACTAGCTGAATGCCATCAACACTCATGACATTATTTTCGATAATATCAGCTACGGCAGATTCCATAACGTCAGGTGAAGCACCTGCCCAAGTGACCGCAATTGTTATAACTGGAAAGTCGACGTCAGGGAGTTGACTGATCCCCATCATCATATAAGAGATCGCCCCAAAGACGATAAGGCCCAACATCAACATCCAAGCAAAGACCGGTTTTTTAATTGATATATCTGAGAGAGTCATACCCTTAAGCTACCCCGTGTGTTTAACGGAGAGTAACTAGGTAGTTATACTTTGTAAAGTATTTATAATCTCACCATCATAGCGGCGTTGATTCGGCTTTCACCATTCGTGAGGTCAGGTTGCCAGTTCCCCGACACCGGCGCGACAGTTCCACCGGCGCCTCCAGGGTCCCCAACATTTCCGCCGGGAGGGGTGATTCCGCCACTTCCTGCGAAATAAGGAACATCTGATTCTCTGTGATTAAATTCAAGGCGAAACGTGATGAATTGGCTTGGCATGTAGTCAAAAGTCACGGAGCTATCCCACGCATGAAACTGAGTGCCGGGAGTTTCGGGAAAGTAATATGAACCTGACGATGCTGTGGCTCCATCGATGGGTGGAAGAAGAACAAGATATCGACCAGGGTTACTAATAGCTCCGCCGCCGACGGTTACCGCAAATTTATCTTTATTAAGCCAAACTCTGTTGTAAGCCATGAACCCTAAGAAATATTGACTGGGGCTACTGGCGCTTCCCCCCATACAAGAAACTCCTCCGCCATTTTCACAACCGGCATCGGCGGTGAATGAGAACGCGGCCTTGCTAATTGTATTTGCCGGTTTGTCGTAATATTTCACCTGAACGCTATCGTCTGTGTGGTAGCGACTGCGCCCCGGGGTATTCAATGTGTCGTCCCCATAATAATTATTCGAAACAAATGACAAATCGCCCGTGGGTCTCCATAAAATTTCAAAACCCAAACCAGGACTTTGATTAGCCATACCATATGACTGCCAACCATTTATGAACCAGTATTCAACTTTCAATTTGTCTGAGGGAAAAGTCTGAAGCCTCACGCCATTAAAAAACCAAGGCGTATTGGCCGAGACATAAGACATTTGGTAAACCCAATTTTCATAGTTGTAGTAGCTACAAAGACCGATGTAAGACATAAAAATACCCACATCCAAATTTATTCCGTTCCATACGTCCCAATGATATCCGCCATAGGCTTCAGAAATATATCGATAAGCATCAGACATATCCCACTGGCCCCTCGATGGTGTCGCATCATTTCTCGGGGTCATGGTTGAATACATTCCAAATTGGGTCATGAAACGTCCGCGAATATTTTCGTAATGAAAATCACCGCCGACGCCGAGCTGTTCAACTTGAAACTCTTGAGTGCGGCCGGCATTTGTTGAACCAATGAGAGTGTGGTCGCTTGGGTGGTTGAAATCGTAAATATAATTTGTGTCCAGAGAGAATTGCCCCGTAAAGACTTTGGTGTCTAAAGGAAATGTCGTCTGCCTGCTATTCCCGTTGAGCCAACCAAAATCGGCAAAGGCAAAAGGATCGGCAGCTTTAGGCTCGGCAGTCGGCGCGGGAGTTTTCTCCTCTTCTGCTTGAGCAAGACTTAAGCACATTAAGGTCATAACCAAAAACATAAAACCCAATTTCATTTCGCTCTCCCTATATTGATCGGAAATTTTTCATCTAAAGAAATATTAAGTTCCAATACATTTACAAAACCGTCCCCGATTATTGTTTTAGGACTCATTTTACTATCAATTAAATCTCTAATTTTCTCGCCCCCCACTCCCCGCGCTCGCGCAATTCTCTCGGTCTGCAGTTTGGCATTGAGAATAGAAATATGAGGGTCTAACCCGCTTGCGCTCGTGGCCACCATGTCAGGAGGAATTTGGCCTTCTTTAATTTGAGGGTTTTCTGCCAAAACCTTTTTGATGTTCATAAGAAGAGCATCTTGATATTTTTTATTGGTCAAAGAAAAATTTGTGGCTCCGGAATTACTTCCATCAAAACCCTTATCCCCTGCAGCCGAGTTTCGAGGGTGAAAATATTCTGGCTTTGTGAAACCTTGGGCGATTAAGAGAGACCCGATAGGCATGCCATTTTTCACTATAATCGACCCATTGGCCTTACTATGAAACACCAGTTGCCCGATAACCCAAACGACTCCCGGATAAACTCCACAGGTCAGCGCGGCCAGTAAGATTGTCATTAAAATTGATTTCTTAATCATGAAGGTCATACTCATGCCAATCCTATTGAGGTAATGATAAAATCGATAATTTTAATTCCTATAAAAGGAACGATCATTCCCCCAACTCCATAAATGAGAATATTATTTCTCAAAAGCTGAACAGCTGACATAGGTTTGTAACTCACACCTCGAAGGGCTAAAGGAACCAAAGCGATAATAATGAGCGCATTAAATATAACGGCAGACAAAATAGCGCTTTCAGGGCTTTTCAAATGCATAACGTTCAGAACACCAAGAGCTGGAATAGAGGCCGCGAACATGGCGGGGATGATTGCGAAATATTTCGCTACGTCATTGGCAATACTAAATGTCGTCAGGGAACCCCGTGTAATTAAAAGTTGTTTGCCAATTTCTACGATCTCAATAATTTTTGTCGGATCAGAATCAAGATCGATCATATTTCCCGCTTCCCGAGCCGCTTGAGTTCCTGTGTTCATTACAAGCCCCACGTCAGATTGTGCCAAAGCTGGCGCATCGTTTGTTCCATCTCCCGACATGGCCACCATTCCGCCTTCGGTTTGATAGCGCCTTATAATACGAAGCTTGTCTTCGGGTTTGGCTTGGGCCAAAAAATCGTCGACTCCCGCTTCAGCTGCTATGGCCGCCGCGGTAAGCTGATTATCCCCCGTCACCATTATACTTTTGATGCCCATGGCACGAATTCGAGAAAATCTTTGACTAATGCCGGGTTTAACAATGTCTTTTAAATGGATAACTCCTAAAGCACGACTCCCTTTTGATACGACAAGGGGAGTTCCTCCCGATGAAGCAATTTTTTCTGTGTGATCTTGAATCTCCTTTTCAAATGTCCCTTTAGATTTCTGGATCCAAACCTTAACGGCGTCAAAAGCCCCTTTGCGATATTCTAAGCCTTGGTAATCTACTCCGCTCATTCTCGTTTCCGCAGAAAAGGGAATAACTATAGCTCCCGTTGGCTCCGTTGTTTTCACACCCTTATCTCCTGCAAGCTTTACAACCGATCGCCCCTCGGGAGTGAGATCAGCAAAAGACGCCATGAATGCCGCCTCGGCCAAATCTAATTCTGTGACTCCCAGAGCCGGTAAAAATTCAGTGGCCATTCTATTTCCAATTGTTATGGTGCCCGTCTTATCTAAAAGTAATATATCGACATCACCGGCCGCTTCTACAGCTCGACCTGACATGGCTAAAACATTTCTTTGCCTGAGACGGTCCATCCCCGCAATGCCTATGGCCGAAAGAAGACCTCCAATGGTTGTTGGAATAAGACACACAAGAAGAGCAATCAGAATAACAATTGTGGTAGGGGCATTGGAATAGATTGAAAAAGGTTTCAGTGTGGCCACAGCAAGAAGAAAAATTATTGTGAGCCCAGCTAATAAAATATTAAGGGCAATTTCATTTGGCGTCTTTTGTCTCGATGCCCCTTCGACCAAGGCGATCATGCGGTCTAAAAAAGTTTCTCCGGGGTTCACCGAAACTTCAATTGTGATCTGGTCGGAAAGCACGGTGGTTCCACCGGTGACCGCGCTTCGATCACCCCCCGCCTCTCGAATGACAGGGGCCGACTCGCCCGTGATTGCCGATTCATCAACAGAAGCCACTCCAGCGATAACAGTACCATCGGCAGGAATATTTTCTCCAGCTTGAACGAGGATGACATCGCCTTTTCTCAATTGAGAAGAAGAAATGCTTTCAAATTTTCCCGTTGATAGGCGTCGACGAGCTAGAACATCTCGCCTTGCTTTCCTTAGCGATTCAGCTTGGGCCTTACCTCGGCCTTCAGCCATGGCTTCAGCAAAATTTGCAAAGAGCACCGTAAACCACAGCCATAAAGCGATCTGGCCACTGAATAGGGCGGCTTTAAAGTTTTTGTTTTGAAGGTCATTAAAAAATGAAACCGTCGTCAGCAGACTTCCGATTTCAACAATAAACATAACCGGATTCTTCATCAAAATTTTTGGATTTAATTTCTTAAAGCTATCTAGAATGGCTACTCTTATCATTTAGAAAACCTTTCCATTAAGCATTTCTAAATGCTCTGCGATCGGTCCTAAGCTCAACGCGGGGAAAAACGTCAGAGCCCCGACGATGAGAATGACCCCGATCAAGAGGCCCACAAAGAGCGGCCCATCCACTGGAAAACTTCCTTCGTTTCCAGGATGAATTTTCTTTCTCACCATGGACCCCGCAACAGCAAGAATAGGAATGATTACGAAAAAGCGGCCAACAAACATGGCAAAGGTGAGGGTTAGATTCCAAAATGGTGAATTGGCACTGAGACCACC
>Ga0206917_1105_pt1 | contig 22448 bp, 18 predicted proteins | sample Alteio_BWOrgHeat_68_FD_152931 | JGI IMG/M metagenome (GOLD analysis project Ga0206917, IMG submission 152931) | Enriched cells from forest soil in Barre Woods Harvard Forest LTER site, Petersham, Massachusetts, United States -... | ecosystem: Environmental > Terrestrial > Soil > Temperate forest >...
GGCTCGCGTACCGGCGAGTGCCGCCCTCCGCATCAATGTGCCGCGCCGTACGACGCTCGAATTGAACGGCGTTCGCGTGGAAATGGTCGAGCACGTTCTGGCCGCCCTGGCCGGAATGCGAATCGACAACTGCGAGGTGTGGGTCGATGCGGCTGAAATGCCGGGTTGCGACGGCTCAGCCAAAGACTTTGTGGCGGCTATCGATGCAGCGGGCGCTGTCGAGCAGCGTGCCGCCGTTCGACAGATCGCCGTCGGCCAATCGATTCGCGTCGGCGATGACAACAACTGGATTGAAGCCCAGCCATTCCGTAGTGCAGGGCTGTCGGTCGCGTTCGATCTAGATTTTGGGGATCAATCGGCGATTGGTCACCAGATGTTCGCGCTCGATATCACGCCCGATTCGTTCCGCCGCGAGCTGGCTCCGTGCCGCACGTTCATTCCGGAGGAAGCGGCTCAAGGCATTCTTTCGCAAGGCATCGGCAAACGCGTCAGCACAAGCGACTTGCTGATCTTCGGCCCGAACGGACCGATCGGCAACGCGCTCCGTTTCCCCGATGAATGCGTCCGGCACAAGATGCTCGACGTCGTCGGCGATCTGGCGCTTACCGGCTGCGAGGTCGTGGGGCATATCGTCGCGCATCGCAGCGGTCACGCGCTCCATGCCGAACTCGCCAAACGACTACTTGCTCAAGCACAAATCACTGAACAACGGTTTGAAGCGCCGGCTGAGCGCCGCGCTGCATAAACACTCATCTACCTCATCACGCCAAATCACTTGGCTACTATGGAGAATCTCGAGATGGCAGCCCGCATAGCTGATACCGCGTCGGTCGACTCGGCCGCGGAAATCGATGTGGACGTTGAAATTGGTCCCTTCTCGGTCATTGGGCCGAACGTTCGCATCAAAAGCGGCACCCGGCTGCTCAACTCGGTCACGCTGATGGGCCACGTGACGATCGGTCACGACAACGTGATCTATCCGAACACTGTGATCGGCGGCGAGCCGCAGGACATCAGCTACGCCGGTAGCGACACACAAGTCGTCATCGGTGATCACAACATTATTCGCGAAGGCGTGACGATCAATCGCGGCAGCGAGAAGGAAGACGGCATCACCAAACTGGGCGATGGCAACTTCCTGATGGCGTGTTGCCACATCGCTCACGATTGCAAGCTCGGCGACCACATCATCATGGCCAACGGCGCACTGCTCGGCGGCCATGTGCATATTGATGACTACGCCTCGCTCAGCGGGGCCGTGGCCGTTCACCACTTCACGACAATCGGCAGCTACAGTTTCATCGGCGGCCTGAGCCGCGTGCTGCACGACGTGCCGCCGTTCATGCTGTGCGAAGGTGCCCCGGCTCGGCCGCGGTGCATCAACATCGTCGCACTCAAACGCCATGAGTTTACGACCCACGTCATTGATTGCCTCGCAGAAGCCCATCGGCTGATCTACCGCGCGAAGGTCGGTGTGGATCCGGCGCGAGAAATCCTTCGTGGCAACGGCCAACTCGTGCCGCACGTCAATCAACTGCTGCAGTTTGTCGAAGGTCAGCAAGATGGCCGGCATGGACGCAGCCGCGAAATTCGGAGGGCAGCATGAAGCCGCTGCGTGTCGCTGTTATCGGGGCTGGGCATTTGGGACGCATTCATGCGCGGTTGGCTGCGGGGCTCGATGATATCGAGCTGGTGGCAGTCGCCGACCCGGTCGAGGCGGCACGCAACAGTGTGGCTCAGGAAGCAAACACACGGTCGGTGGCGGACTACCGCGAACTTGTCGGCGAAATCGAAGCCGCAATTGTCGCTACGCCGACGACCTATCATCATGCCGTCGGCATGGAGCTGTTGGGCTGTGGCATCCCGCTGCTGGTCGAAAAACCACTCGCGCTGACGGCGGCCGAAGCAACCGATTTGGTCACCCTCGCCCGGCAAAAAGGCGTGACGCTGCAAGTCGGCCACGTCGAACGATTCAACCCGGCCCTCACTGCGGTGGCGGCCGACGTTCGCGATCCCAAGTACATCGAAGCCCATCGCACGAGCGGTTACACGTTTCGCTCGACCGATATCGGCGTCGTGATGGATATTATGATCCACGACTTGGACGTCGTGTTATCGCTGGCAAAATCTGAAGTCATTGAAGTTCAGGCGCTCGGCATTTCGGTGCTAGGCGGTCATGAGGACATGGCGACTGCGCGGCTTACGTTTGCGAGTGGCTGCGTCGCTCAAATCTCCGCCTCACGCGTTAGCTTCCAGCAGCGGCGTACAATGTCGATCTTCACGTCGCGCGGCAGTGCGTCCATCAACTTCGCAACGCACGAAGCCACTGTGGTGAAACCTACGGACGAAGTGCTGCGGCGCGAATTTCGCGCCGACCAACTCACGGCCGAAGAACGCGCCTATTGGAAAGAGCACGTTTTCGATCAATTGCTCGTGCGCACCTCGCGTGATTCAACGCCGGTGAACGCCATCCAAGAAGAACAGCGCGATTTTGTGAATGCAGTTCGGACGGGTGCGGCGCCGCGCGTGGAAGGTGCTGCTGGACGCGATGCGATCGCGGTCGCCGAAATGATTCTCGAACGGATCGAAGAGCACGCTTGGGACGGCACGGCCGGCGGACGGCATGGCGCACTCGCAATGCCAGCGTTGCCGATCATTGCCGGCAGTACGCTTGTTGCCGACGATCGTACCGAACGTCGCCGCGCGGGCTAACGCGCGGAGTTCAACTAATCTCGACGAACGACGCAAGTGTCGACGGGGCTGGAATTGGCTCGCCTTCCAATCGTAGTCCCTCGAGATGGAATTCGATTGCTTCGTGCATATTCCTTTCACATTCCTCGCGAGTGGCTCCGGTCGAAGCGCATCCCGGTAGATCGGGCGAATACGACGAGTAACCTGTAGCAGTGGGCTCCAGCACGATCAAGTATTTCACTTCAATCCTGCCTGTTTGAGTATGTTGTTAAGTGTACCAGGCGCCAGATCATCGTTTGGCTTTCCGGGTACCGTGACAACTCCCCGTTTCGTTGCGTGATTGTACTGACGGTGGCTGCCACGTGTTCGGACATGCGTCCAACCATCGGACTCGATGATTCTGATAAGGTCGCGAACCTTCATGCGATTGAATTATACGTTATGCTGCCTGTCTCGACTCATGCCAAGTCGCGATCTTCAAACAGGATGAGCGCGAGCAGCATCGCCACTGCCGAATAAAGCAGGCAGTACAGCCCCGCCCAGGCTAAATAATCCGGCGGCACGCGCACGCCGCCTGCCACTGCTGCCTGCACGTTGAAGTGATCGAGCACCGGCAGGATCAGCGCAATCAGCTGGCCGAAGAACGCTACGAACTCGTTTTGGCCCACGGAGGATTGCGCAATCAGCGGCCCCAGGTGGCCCAGCACGTAAATCGAGCCGCAAATCGCTAGGTTTGGCAGCATCGCCAGCCGCGTGGAAATCGCCACGCTGATTGCCGTCAGCACGACGGTCTCCATGAACGAAAGGGCCAGGCCAGGCACGATCCCGACCATCTCGGCGTTGCAAAGCTGCCAGTTTGGCTCGGGGTTCGACGTCTCGCGGGCGTCGTAAACCACTTTGTACGACACCAGTATCAGCATCCACGTACCGAGCAGCACGAACATCAAAAAGTTCGCCCACACGATGCCCGTAAATTTGCCGAGCACGAATTCCCGCCGGCTAATCGGCTTCGATAGCAACGTGAGTGCCGTGCGGCCTTCGATTTCATCGGCCACGCTCACACTCGCCGTCCACACCGCTACGAGGATTGCGAGCACCATGATCGTCATCAGGCTCGAATCCTTGTACATCTTCACGTCTTCGCCGAACGTGTTGTATGGAATGTAGATGTAAAACACCAACAAACACGCTCCGATGATCAGCGCCAACACGTACAACGGCTGTGCCACCGCCTCCTTCGCAGTCGCAACGGCAATGATCGATACGCCCGGGAACAGGGCGCTCAACAACATATAGACAAGATAGATCGCCAGGATAATGCCCGCGGCGATGGGGATTTGCCGCACTTCTTTCAGCCGCACATCCGTGTTGTAGTTGATCGTCAACTCGGCGGGGGCATCGCTCTGGTTGGTTACATACAAGTTCGTAACGGGGCCGTTAAACAATCGCTGCACTTTACTGCTGGGAGACCACTGATAAGGTTCGTTGCCCTGCACCAAGATCATTGGGCTCGCGTAAGCTTTGCCTTTTTCCACGCCGACCACGACGTCCTGATCGGCCGCAAAAGAATACGACTGAAGTTCGTCCGAGTCGAAGCTGACGGGAACGTCCTGATCGTCCGTGTGGGCGGGCACCGTAACCTTGGTCGTCGTTGGGCCAACGATTGGCAGTCGTTTGAGCGAACTCATCACCTGTTGGACAGGCATCACCGGCGCAGCCAACAAGCTAAAAGCAGCCAGCCCAAGGACGAGGTAAGAAATCCACTGCAAGATGCTCTCGCGCTCGAGCCGCAGCGCGGCTTCGGCCGTGCGGCGCGAGACCAGCCACGTGAGTCCGAACAATACCAGCAGGACGACGGCCGCCGCGGCCACGCCGAGCGAAACGACCCAAAGCGGCGTCAACCAAATCGTTAAATTACCCATGTCTAAAAATCGATTGCCTGGATGAAATCAGAGAATTATTGCCTCTTCCATAAGAACTTGTGGCGAGGCGTCCATCAAGTCCCGTCCGGGGCCGTAATTCGCTTTGGCGGGATGTACGTGCTACGGTTCGATGCCCCCACAGGGTTCGGTGCCTTGGGTACGAGCGGAGCCGCAGCGTTCAGTGCTGAATCTCGAAGCTCCGATACTCGCCCGTCGCGGGGCCTGCGTCGATCTGCTCGTCCCGTAGTTGGTCCGAGAACCGTTCCCGAACGTCTTCTAGGAAGGCGACGATCTCGGGCGGCTTGCCTTCAACCACCAGTTCAACCCGGCCGTCGGTCAAGTTTCGAACATACCCGGATACTGCAAACCGCTGTGCGATCGAGCGAGTCGTGTATCGGAAACCGACGCCTTGGACGTTCCCCGAGTAATGAACAGTCGACCTTTGTTCGTTTTTGCTTGCCATGGGCGCCGATTCTGAGTTCGCAAGATTGCGAAGCTATTCTATCTTGCCCAAAGCTGGCGTTGCCAGCCTTGACCGCGTCGGGCCGTTTTCCTACGCTCCGCCGCGATGCGCTCAAGCTGCCGCCACCTTCAGATGCTCGCCGCCATCTTTCTATCGATTGCGATAAGCGGAAGTCGTTGCGCTGCGGCCGACGATTTCGCCGCCGCTCCCACGAAGCTGCCCGAAGGTCAGGTCGGCGTTCTGTTGTTGCAAGACGGCGGCGTGCTAACCGGCCAAATTTCGCAGACGGCCGATTGGTACGTCGTGGGCCGCGCCGGCGGACAGATGGAAGTCGCATCGTCGCGCGTGCAATTTGTCGGCCGTTCGCTGGCGGACGCCTACCAGTATCGTAGCCAGCATCTAAACGGCAATACGCTGGAATCGCATCTGGCGTTGGCGGATTGGTGTCTACGCTACAACCTTTTAGAGGAAGCCGGCAAAGAACTGACTGCGGCGCGAAACTTGGGTCCCGATCATCCCAGATTGGCGCTGCTCGATCGCCGACTGAGTGCCGCGAAGGAGAAATCCGAACAGTCGCCCCGTGTTGCAACGCCTAAGAACACTTCGCCGGTAGTTGCGACGAGTGGGCCCGCGCCGGCGGTGCGGCCCGATGTATCGAACAATGTGGTGGAAGTTTTCACTCGCAAAGTTCAGCCAGTGCTCGTCAACAACTGCACGGTTTCAAAATGCCACGAGCCGGGCGGCGCGCAGGCTTTTCAGCTCAATCGCGCCGTGCTGCGGGGCGAAGCCAATCGCCGCACCACGATGCAAAACCTTGCGGCCACGCTCGCCCTAATCGACCGCGAACACCCCGAAGCCAGTCTGCTGCTGACCGTGCCGCGGCAATCGCACGGCGGCATGACCACCGCGATTTTCGGCGCTCGGCAGGAGCCCGCTTTCAAGCATTTGGCGGATTGGGTAGCACTTGTTGCGCCGACCAAGCCGGAGAACGACGAACCAATCCCGAGCGATGCGCAATCACCCCCGACCCAGTTGGTGGATACACATCCCCATAGGGGCAAGTCCACGGCGGCAAAACGCTCGACCATGACTTTACAATTGCAGCCCACAATGCAGGCAATTGGCGGAGATTCCGTAGATAGCCCGAGTAGCGGTGAGCCGATCATCGACCCCGCGGTCGAACCTGCCGTGGCGATCGAGCAACCTCAGTCCAAAACGCTGCGCTCGCCGCATCGCTTAAAATACGGTCTAACGGCTGAGAAGTGGGAGCCGCGCGACCCGTTCGATCCGGAGATATTTAATCGCCAGATGCATCCGCAGGCGCAATCACCCGCGCCCAAGCAACAACCTGGTAAGTCTTCAGCAGCGGACGCGAACTAACGCGAGCCGCTTGATTGCGTGCTCTGCATATTGCCTTGCGGCATAACGACCTGTCCTTGAACAGGAACGCCGTCCGTCGACTCGGTCGGCTGCATCGCGTTACCTCCGCCGCATGAACTGCAACCGCCGTTGCAACCGCAGCTGGAATAACCACTGTTGCAACCGCAGCTCGAGCAACCGCTATTGCAGCCGCACTGCGAGCAGGAGCCGCAGTGGCAGTTCGCCACCGGCGAATCGTAGTCGTGGCAGCTCGAGCAGCTTTGGCAGCCATTGGCGGCAGCCAGCGTGATGGCCAACAACGCGCCGAAAACAAATGAGCGACGTAGCATCGAACAGGTTCCTTCGACGAGACTGCGATCCGATGAGAGCGGCCGCCGCGCTCACTGGCGCAGCGACAGCTTGTCGAACAAGAAATCGGCGATTCGGCACGCGGGCGATGAGTAAATTACGCGGGTTGGGCCGATCGTTCCGGCTGAGAACGCCAGCATCGCGCGCAGAGCAAGCTCAATTCGCCGCGGAACTTCGCAGCGACAGCGCTTCGAGAATCCGTGGATCGCACAGCGTATCGGCGACAAATTGAGCACCCGTGAAGTCGTGCTTTGCAGTATGCCGATTCGGCACCGCCACCGTGAAAGCGCCGGCCGCGACCGCCGCTCGGCAACCGTTCGCGCTATCTTCGAGCACCATCATCTGGGGCGGTGAAAGTTCGAGCTGCCGGCTTGCCAGCAAGTAGATCTCAGGATCCGGCTTGCCGTGTGTGATATCCGCCGATGTCAGCACAAATCGAAACCGCCGCTTAAAATCCAACCGCGTGAGCACGTACTCCGCATACTCCGGAAGCGCACTCGTCGCGACGGCCGCCGGCAGTTTTGCGGCGTCTAGCCGATCCAGCAGTTCCGTTACGCCCGGCATCGGAGCCAGCGCCGTTGCCATCAAGCCGTAGAGCACGTGGCGGCACTCTTCCATAAGTGCCTCCATCGAATCGCTCAAATTATGGGCCTCGATCATGATCCGCAAGGCGTCCACCACGGGTCGGCCCATCATCCGCTCGCGCAGCGGCGCGTCATACGTGAGCCCGCGCCGGCCAAGCACCGTGCTGCACGCTTCCTCGTACAAGTCCTCCGTGTTCGCGAGGATGCCATCGAGATCGAAGACTACGGCCTTCAATTTCGTTTCAGATTGATGATTTCGTGAATCCATTCAAAGTCGATTCTCAAATCAAGGAAGTCTTACGCAAAACTGTTCGAGCAATCTCGCAGTACGCCCGCGAATTCGCTCAAGATCATGCTCGTAGCGCCCCAAATTCTAGCCTCGCCGACACGGAAACATGGAGCGTGAAAAACCAGCGGTCCTCGGTCGATTGTCAAACTGCCGACTGCATCTTGCCGCAACAGCGACTCGATGGGCAACTCCACAACCGACTCCACCTCGCCCGCGTGCGGTTGCCACTGTGGCGCATCTGGCGTCACGGCCAGCCACGGCGCAATCGTATAATCACTGGCGAAAACATAACATTCGGCGAGCGGCCCCAACAGATCGAGGCGGCACGCCACGCCGAGTTCCTCGCGCAGTTCGCGAACGGCCGCTTCGCTTGCCGATTCGCCGGCGTCGATCGCCCCCCCCGGCAAGCTGATTTGGCCTCCATGATGTGCCAGCGACAGCGGCCGTTCAGTCAGCGGCAAGTGCCACCGGCCACCGCGTTGAAACATCAGCAAAAGCACGGCGGCCGCCCGGGCAGTATAAGGTGCCGGCCCCGCGTGTCGGCCGTAGGCCAGCTGTGGCGACATCCGAATCGCCGCGCTCCGTCCGCGCTGCCCGCCGCGGAGTGCCGCCCGCATACGCTCCGGCAACACGGGGTCACTTGCCAGCGCTACGATCTTCGATTCGATAGACAACGTACTCCTCATTCTCGAAAGCGATCGGTAGCGACAGCAATTGACCACGGTCCGCCAGCACAAAATCCACATGGTATTTCTTGGCGAGCTCCCGAACTCGATCATCGCCGAGCGGCCCGACCGAATCGACATTCTGATCGATCCCGCCAAACTGTATCGTATAAATATCCTTGAGCCGATCGTGCCAGGCGACAATCCCGGCCGCATCTTGCGGAATATCTTTGCGATTCACGACCTCGGGCCGCCCCGTGCGCCACTTGAATGACAGATTCAGCCGCGGCGTGAGAAAGAGCGCGTTCGGAGGAGTATTTGCCTTAACCCAATCGCAAACGTCGACCCACGCGGGAAAGTCGGAAACCTTGGAGTCGGAAGGCGAATTCGGGCTCAGCAGCCGATCGCGGCAAGCCGTCGCCGGATACCAGGCAGCAGCAACGATTGCGGCGATTAACGCTGGCTTCGCGAACAGCGAGCGCCGTTCGAAGGCGATCGCCACCAAAACCGTCAGCTGCAGCGCGACCGCCATCGCGGCTGCGACATCGGTCAGACGAAACCAATAGTACCGCAGCAACTTCGCCGCCAGTTCCGGCTGGCTAGCAAGCGACAACTCGATCGAGAATCCGATCGCAGCCAGGCAAGCCGCTCCCAGCGCGAATAATTCGATGCGGCGAAGCGCGCGATAGGGCATGAACTGCGAGCGATCAGATCTTTGCGACTCGCGCTCAGCGCGAACCCGCATTCGCCACAGAATCGCCGCTAAGCCAGCAAATACCGTCAGCAGCGCCGCGTGACCGATGAGTCGACGCTTAACCTCGCTCGTCGGCAACGTGAGCGGCGCCAAATGGTGCGGCAACCGATCGAACACGTAGATGCGGCTCGACTCAGCGACGACCTCTGGCGACACGCCCCACGTCAGAAGCAGTGCCGGCAGCACGCCGACGAGTCCCAGCAATCCGCCACCAATGAACCCTGGCAGCATCGACAACAGCGATTGGTCCCGTCTGCCATCGATCAGCCAAATCCCGGCGCACACGACCCCACTCCAGCCGCCCACGATCGGGTGAAACGCCGTCGCTGCCCCAAGTAACAGCCAAACCACATTCCACTTGCCATCGAGCATCACGCGGAGCGCCCAAAAAACCAGCGCGTACGCAAAGCACTTTGCCTCGACACCGCCGACGACCCACTCGCCCGCCAAATGCAAGTAGTAGTTCAGCCCGATAAAAAGCGAAGCCGAGAGCACCGCCGCCAACCGCCGTGGCACAATCCGCCAGCTCAGCCGCTGCCAGGCCCAGGCGATCGCCGTCCACGCGATGACGCGACCAATCCAGGCCGTGGCCGTCAACGAAACGAACCGCGTGATCCAACCAAACAGCCAGATGAAAACGAGCTGCGTATCGGTCGAGTCCAAGAACAAGTCGCCTGTGCACCAGCTCGGATTCCAATAGTGCTTCAGCCGGCACAGGTAGTGCGATTCGTTTACGTGCGGCGGCGCATCGCCCGTCGCAACAAAGAACACCGCCACAATCAGCAGCACCTCGATGAGGATATGGACCGGCCGTTGTTGCGGGACGGATGGACCGGCATCGTGGATTCTGGCGTCGTTCGTCATCAATTTCTCTTGCCACTGGCCAGCCTAATCGCATTTGCGTTGTCGGAATAGCCGATTCGCCGCCCGCAACACTTGCTGCTCGATCGGCATCGCGCTTATCATCGAGAGCACAATCTCGCGTCAGCACTGCGAAAACTTATGGCGGAACTAATTCCAACCCCTGGCCAACTTCTTCGCGAAGCCATCGGCGACGGCGCGATCCAAGTTCCCGGCGCCCCGAACGCGCTCATGGGCCGCTTGATCGAGGAAATGGGTTTCCCGGCGATGTACCTATCTGGCGCCGCGTTTTCCGCCGGTGTCGTCGGCATGCCCGATATCGGCCTGTTTACGCTCACCGAGCTTGCCCAGCAGGTTCAGTATCTCACGGCTCAAGTCATCACGCCGGTCATCGTCGACGCCGACACGGGCTTTGGCGACACGGCGAACGTTGAGCGAACGGTTGTCGAGCTCGAAAGGGCAGGGGCGGCCGCGATCCAGCTTGAAGACCAGGAATTACCTAAGCGTTGCGGCCACCTCTCCGGCAAATCGCTCGTCACGACGGACGCGATGTGCGCTAAAGTGCGGGCTGCCGTCGCCGCCCGCGCCGACGACTCCCTCGTTATCATTGCCCGCACCGATGCTCGTGGCGTCGATAGCTTCGACGCCGCGGTGAATCGCGCCCGCAGATACGTCGCCGCCGGCGCCGATTGGATTTTTCCCGAGGCGCTTGCAACCCGCGAAGAATTCGCCGCCTTCGCGGAAGCCGTCGACGTGCCGCTTATCGCGAACATGACCGAGTTCGGCAAGAGCCCGCTGCTGACGCTCGATGAGTTATCCGAACTGGGCTATGCCGCCGTGCTCTATCCGGTAACCCTTCTCCGCGTCGCGATGAAAGCCGCCGAAACGGCCCTTTCGATCCTCGCGACCGACGGCACGCAGCGCGACCTGCTCGATCTCATGCAAACACGCCAAGAACTTTACGATTTGCTCGACTACAATTCCTACGAAGAGCGCGACCAAGAGTATTTTTCGTAGTCGCCCGTTTAGTCGCGACGCGCAGCGGAGCGCTCTCCCCCTTAGCCCTCACCCCCCCGTCCCATGCCCGAAGAAATCTACAGCCCAGGCCTCGAAGGCGTCATCGCCGGCGAAACCGCGATCAGCACGGTTTCCGGCGGACTTAGCTACCGTGGTTACTCGATTGAAAACTTGGCCCGCTACGGCACGTTTGAAGAAGTCGCGTACTTGCTGCTCTACGGTGAGTTGCCCAACGCCGAGCAGCTCGATGAATTCCGCAAGCGGTTAGATGCCGCGTCACAAGTTCCGCCAGCGATTATCGAAGCGATTCGCCACTTTCCGCCTACGGCACTGCCGATGGACGTGCTCCGTTCTGGAGCGAGCATGCTCGCCCATTGGGATCCGGAAATCGGCGACAACAGCCACGAAGCGAACATTCGCAAAGCCGAGCGGCTGCTCGCACAGTTGCCGATCGTAATGGCAGCGCACCATCGCTTGAAACAAGGCAAAGAGCCGGTTGCGCCGGAAGCCGGACGTTCGCTCGCCGCGAACTGTCTTAACATGCTGTTTCGCGCCGATCCCTCGCCCGGCCATGAAAAGGCAATGGACGTCTCGCTGATTCTGTACGCCGAGCACGAGTACAATGCGTCCACGTTCACCGCTCGCGTGGTGGTCTCCACGCTTGCCGATTTGCACTCGGGCATCGTCGCCGCGATTGGCGCGCTCAAAGGCCCGCTGCACGGTGGCGCGAATGAAAAAGTAATGGACGTGCTCGGCGCCGTCGGCAAAAAAGAGAACGCCGAAAAATGGATTCGCGACGCGCTCGCCCGCAAACAAAAGATCATGGGCTTCGGCCACCGCGTGTACAAAGACGGCGACCCGCGTGCCGTCTACCTCAAGGAACTCTGCAACGAGCTCGCGAAGGAAACTGGCAACGAGGGTTTAGAAGTAACGGCCGACGTCATCCAACGCGTCATCTGGGAAGAGAAGAAGCTCCCGCCAAACCTCGATTGGCCCTCCGGCCGCTTGTATCACTACATGAATCTGCCAGTCGAGCTTTACACGCCGCTGTTCGTCCTCAGTCGCACTGCCGGTTGGGCCGCACATATTATCGAGCAGCTGGATAACAATCGCCTTATCCGGCCCCGCGCCCGTTACATCGGCTCCGAACCGCGAGCCTGGAAACCCCTCGCAAAACGCTAGCGTCACTCCCGCTCACGACGTAACCAGCCGATCCCACCCCAAGCATCGCTCGCGGTTTAGCTCAACGGCCGGGCTAAAATCGCCCGTCCCCTCGCCTCGATTTCATGCCGCCTTTGCTATTTTCTCTTGCCGCTCGGCCAGAATTCTTCTACCACTCGCGAGCCAACCGACGATACCGTTCGTAGAACACTAGCGAACCGATTGGCACCCGCTTTGCTCTAGGTGGCAGTGAATATCGGAAGCCGTGGAATTTCAGGCAGCGAAGGGCAGTGCAATGGGCAGTTTTTCATCCGATGAAGCCGGCAAATCTGATCGGACCCAGGAATTGACCTGGGCTCTGATGGATGAGCTCATAACCGACGCGGAGATGTCCGAGCTCGAAGAGATGTTGCGGACGGATAAGTCCGCTCGCGACGGTTACGTTCGCTGTATGCAACTGCACGCCGATTTAGCGACTCATTTCGCTCCGCCGAGCGACTCGCAGTCCGCCGGAAAGCAGTTGACGCCCATACTCGGCTTCCTCGGCACGGATGCATCCCTGACCGGTCTCGAATCCCCGAAATCCGACACCGCGCGATAATTCCGCGCGGCCCCCAGGCGTTTCCCTGCCAAATCTATCGGCTCTTGCCGCGCGCATTTCGCGCACTCTCTTCCCCCGATTCCGCATTAGATTCTCCGTTTCCCGCAGCGACGGAGAATCTCGGCATTTTATAATTGGGGTTTGTGGTGCCGCAGCAGGCGGTTTCCGGTGCTACCGAGCCCGATTATCATCGGTGTGTCGCAGCACGCGCCGTCTCCCTCAGACTTCGGCCATTTCACCTGATTGAGATCGAAAATGAAGCTCGTTCGGTTGGCGTTCGTAATAGCTTTGAGTACTTCGGCATACCGCTCAGCATCTGCCGCCGAATCGTCACTGCACGTCGGCGGCGAAATTATCAGCGGTCCCAAAGACCCCGCCGATCGCGAGACGTGGGCCAAGGAGATGAAGACGTGGCGTGACGACGCCCGCAAACGCACGAAATTCGACGATGCACAATACAAGCGTCCAGAACTCGAGTGGACGCAGCGCGCGTTCGTTCAGCCGCAGTGCATGGTTGAAGACCGCTACTTCTTCGATGTGACCACCGGCAAGTACACGGTCGATCGCTACCTCGACGACCTCAACAAACGCTACGGCGGCATCGACGCCGTACTTCTATGGCCCGTTTACCCGAACATCGGCGTCGACGATCGCAATCAGCACGACATGATGCGCGACCTACCCGGCGGCATCGCCGGTGTGCGGCAGATGATTGACGACTTCCACAAACACGGCGTGAAAGTGTTATTTCCCGTGATGCCGTGGGACACCGGCACGCACGACGAAGGCAAACCGCTCGCCGAAGCGGCCGCCGAGCTCATGGCCAAATTTGGGGCCGACGGCGTCAACGGCGACACGATGCCCGGCCTCGGCCGCGAGTTCGTCGAAGCCGCCGACAAGGCGAAGCACTCTATCGCTCTCGAACCCGAGTGGACTCTCAAAGACCTCGACATGGTCCAGTGGAACACGATGAGCTGGGGTTACTGGAAATATGAAAATATTCCCGTCGTCAGCAAATACAAATGGCTCGAGTCGCGGCACATGGTGAACATGAGCGAACGCTGGGCCCGCAACCGCACCGATGGCTTGCAATCCGCGTACTTCAACGGCGTCGGCTACGAAAGCTGGGAAAACGTGTGGGGCATTTGGAACGGCTTCACACCGCGCGATGCCGAAGCCCTTCGCCGCATGGCCACCGTCGAACGCGGCATGGCCGACCTGCTTACCAACGCTGATTGGGAACCGCACGTCGAGACTTTGCAGAAAGGTGTCTACGCCAGCCGCTTCAACGCCAAAGACCGAACGGTATGGCTGCTGGTCAATCGCACCGACAAGAACATCGGTGGCGAACAGCTCACACGTCCCAAAGGCGGCAAGTTCTTCGACCTCTACCATGGTGTGCCAATCGCGAGCGGTAACTTCGAAGTCGAAGCTCACGGCTATGGAGCAATCCTGCAACTCAAAGATGGCGAGCCAGACGAGAAGTTGACGAAGCTCCTAGCCACGATGCAGGACTTCACCAAAAAGCCTCTCGCCGAATTCTCGAACGAGTGGAAAGCCTTGCCGCAGAAGATCGTCGAAATCGAAAAAACGAAGCCCGCCAAAGAAACACCCGAGGGGATGATCCTCATTCCAGCGGCCACGAAGTACCAATTCAAAGTCTCCGGCATCGAAATCGAAGGCAAAGACGAGCCGGGCGTCGACGTCCAGTACCCGTGGGAAGACATTCCGCGCCGCCACCACGACTACCAGATGGACGTTCCCGCGTTCTTTATCGACAAGCACCCGGTCACGAACGAAGAGTTCAAAAAGTTCCTCGACGCCACGAAGTATCATCCGGAGGATGACCACAACTTCCTAAAAGATTGGAAGGACGGCACGTTCCCCGCAGGCTCCGCGCGCAAGCCAGTTACGTTCGTCTCGCTCGAAGACGCCCGCGCCTATGCCAAGTGGGCCGGCAAACGCCTGCCTCACGAATGGGAATGGCAATACGCGGCCCAAGGAATGGACGACCGCGCTTATCCCTGGGGCAACGGCTACGTGGCGGACGCCGTCCCCACATTCATCGAAAAATCACGCACGATGCCCCCGGCCGATGACGTCGACGCCCACCCCGCCGGCGCGAGTCCGTTCGGCGTGATGGACATGACCGGCAACATCTGGCAATGGACCGACGAATTCCAAGACGAACACACCCGCGCCGCAATCGTCCGCGGCGGCGGCCACTATCGGCCGAACACATCGAAGTGGTATTTCCCGACGACGCCTACGCTCGACAAGCACGGCAAATACCTGCTTATGGCGCCGTCGAAAGATCGCAGCGGTGCGATTGGGTTCCGGTGCGTGATCGATGCAGCGGCGAAGCCGGAAAAGAAGTGAACGCTAGTGCTTCTTCCATGTCAAAGACCCCAACCAAGCAGCCAACGGCGAGCTGACCAAAAAAATAGCGAGCGCCCAAATCCAAACTGAGATTAAGTTCATACCAAAAAGTAATCTCGTCATGAGGCCGACCTTCTTGCCGGCTTCAATCTGAGACTGCACATAGTCCATCGTTGCAAGTAGACAACCCGCCAGCAGAAAAAAGCCGGTCAGACTTACGATCGCCGCAACTCCTCCTGCAACGCCGAAATCTGCCGGATGCGTGATTACTGCCAATAGGGCAATGGTTAATCCAAAACCCCCAGCAGCCAGCACACGCCACCGCCATTTCGGATTTTTTTCGAAGACACGAACAAACCGAACGATCAAATAGTGCATTTCGATTCGCCAGTTGTCGATGCTTAATTAATTTTAACCTAACTCCGCGATCTCCTTAAACTCCTCACGCAGTGACCGATACAACCCCTGATACACGGGAAAGCCTTTGTCATAAGTCTTCCGCGCCGCCGCGCCGGGCTTCGTTTGCCCGGTTGTCTTCACGGTCGCCTCGCACGCCTCCGGCACATCCTTGAATTCACCGGCTCCCACTGCCGCGAGCAACGCCACGCCATATCCTGGCCCTTCGTCGGCCGCCATGGTAACGACCGTTTTGCCGAACACGTCGGCCTGCATCTGCCGCCAGAACGGGCTTTTTGCTCCGCCTCCCGATGCCCGCACTTGCTTCACACTCACGCCGCGCTCCTCGACGATTTCCAAGCAGTCGCGCAGCGAGTACGTCACGCCTTCCATGATCGCCCGCGTCATGTGCCCGCGCGTGTGGGCCATCGTCAAGCCGACAAACGCGCCGCGTGCGTACGGATCGGCATGCGGCGTCCGCTCGCCCGCGAGATAGGGCAGGAACAACAATCCTTCCGAGCCCGGCGGCGTTACCGCCGCCTCCTCGGTCAGCACATCGTACGCATCAATCTTTTTCTTCTTCGCTTCAATCATCAGCGTCTGACACACGGAATTGCGAAACCACTGCAGCGACCCGCCCGCGGCCAGCGTCACACCCATCATGTGCCACTTACCTTTGACCGCATGACAGAACGTATGCAACCGCCCCTCGGGATCGACCTGCGGCGTGTCGCTATGTACGAAAACCACACCCGACGTACCGATCGACGTCGACAGTACACCGCTTTTCACGATTCCGTTACCGACTGCACCCGCCGCGCAATCCCCCGCGCCGCCGACTACGATGCAATCCGACGACAGCCCCAGCAGCTTCGCCGTTTCCGCTGTCAACTTGCCCGTAATATCCGACGATTCGTAGCACTTCGCGAACAAGCTCTCATCCAGATCGAGCTTGCCCAGCAGTTCTTTTGACCACCGCCGGTGCACCACGTCGAGCAGCAGCATCCCGCTCGCATCGCTCACTTCCGTTGCAAACTCGCCCGTCAGCCGCCGCCGAATCTCATCTTTCGGCAGCAGCACCTTCACCGTCTTCTCGAAGTTCTTTGGCTCCTTATTCCGCAGCCAAAGGATTTTCGGCGCGGTGAATCCCGTGAGCGCCGGATTCGCGACCATCTCGATGAGCTTCTTCCTTCCTCCCGCGCGCTTCTCGATCTCCTCGCACTCCGCCGCCGTCCGCTGGTCGTTCCACAACAGCGCCCGCCGCACGACCTTGTTGTTCTTGTCCAAAAACACCGAGCCGTGCATTTGGCCGGAGAGGCCAATCGCCCGCACATCTGCCGGTTTGAGCTTCGCCTGCTTCACGACGGCCCGCACGGTTTTCACCACCGCCTGCCACCAGTCCTCTGGGTCTTGCTCACTCCACATCGGTTTGGGATGGTAGCAAGGGTATTCAGCACTCGCGTGCGCGAGGATTTTGCCCTTCGCGTTCATCGCCAGTGTCTTCGTGCCGCTCGTGCCGATGTCGATGCCCAAATAAACACTCATTGATTTAATAACTCCCGAATGCCCGCGTCTGCTTGTACCACTTCAAGATTCTTATGTGCGTGCCACTGGCTCAGCCAGTGTTGCATAACGTTGCTATTCGTCCTCTGCGTAGCGATTTTCACCGGCTGCCCCTCAAAAAGTAAACCCGCAATACCCGATGACGGCGAACTGGCGAACACGCCCCCTAACCGGGCAAATGTAACATTGCGCGTGCTGGTCGTGAATGATCCACCGCTCGTCGAGGCCATCAACCGCCTTCGCGGCGAATGGGCCGAACGTTCCGGCGGCCAGTTAAACGCCACACCAATCGCTTGGCAAGACCTGGTTCAGTCAAACTCGCCAGATGCCGACCTCATCGTTTTCCCCTCTCGATATCTCGGCGAACTCTGCACAAGGAAGCTACTTCGACCCGTGCGAGCGAGTGTGCTCGAAGACGACGAATTCAAAGCCGCCGACATCTTTCCGCTCGTGCGAAACGAGCTCCTTAAATGGGGACGAGAAACATACGCCTTGCCGCTGGGCGTCGACCCATCTGCAATTTCCCCCACGATCAAATCTTCGCCCGCAGTCGCTCTGCTCGCCGCGGCGGCGCCGCATGCGATCTCTAACGAACACCTCGGCGTGCTGTTCGACACCGACACGATGAAGTCGCGCATCGCCGAGCCGGCCTTCGTCGACGCGCTGTCCCACTTGTTGGAAACCAAGCCGGCTCAAGATACCAAACCAACTTCGCCACCTGCTTTGGAGGCGCGCATCCCCGTTCTCGGCGATGCCGATCGCCTCGTGGCCGTGACGGCGTCATCGCGCAACGCCGCGAGCGCGTTCAAACTGCTCAAGTGGCTAGCACAACCCGATACCGAATCGCAATTCGCGCGCGTGGGCGGCCAGTGGCTCCCGCCACGCCGTTCCATAGCAACATCGTCCGCGTGGTACGATCCATCGCTCAGCGCCACCGAGCGAGCAGAGCGCGGCAAACTCGTCGACGCCGTTCTCAGCGGAGAGCGTGCGCTCATTATTCCGCGCATCCCGGGGATCGACGATTATCTCGGCGCGTTAAACGAAGCCGTTAAGTCCGCACTGGACGACAAAACGCCACCCTCTGCCGCCCTTCAAACAGTCGCCGATCGTTGGGAGAAAATCACCGACCGGCTGGGCCGCGACAAACAACGCGACGCCTACCAAAAACACCTCGGAATCTCCGATGATTAACGCAGTTCGGCACATATCGACAAGGCGTCCCAATACCTTGCCAAGCCCTGCGAATACCGATAGGTTCAAGGTTTCCCTGTAGGTCAGGCTTCAGCCTGACACGCGCGATTGTCAGGCTAAAGCCTGACCTACAAGCCAATGCCCGCCGACCTCGACGATCATCAACGGATTGTAATCACCGGCATCGGCCTCACTGCGCCCAATGGCAACTCGCTGCCCGAGTTCCGCGAGGCGCTCCTCACCGGCCGCAGCGGCGTGCAAAAATACGACATCCGCTACGTTGGTGAAACGCTCGCCGGCATCTGCAATTTCGATGAGCTGAAGTACCAAAAGAAAAAGGAAGTCCGCCGCGGCACGCGCGCCGGCAGCATCAGCATCTACTGCGCTCAGGAAGCAGTCGCCGATTCCGGACTCGATTGGGTCAACATCGATCGCGAACGCGTCGGCGTCTACATCGGCGTCACCGAGCACGGCAACGTCGAAACCGAAAACGAAATCTACGAGATCAAAGGCTACGATTACGACACCAGCGTGTGGTCCCATCACCACAACCCGCGCACCGTAGCCAACAACCCGGCCGGCGAGATCACGCTCAACATGGGAATCACTGGCCCGCATTACACGCTCGGCGCCGCCTGTGCCGCCGGCAACGCGGGCATGATCCAGGGTGCCCAAATGCTCCGCCTCGGCGAATGCGACGTCGCGCTCGCCGGCGGTGTCTCCGAAAGTATCCACACCTTCGGCATCTTCGCCGGTTTCGCCAGCCAAGGCGCGCTCGCCAAACACGACGTCCCCGCGAAAGCGTCCCGCCCGTTTGACATGGACCGCAACGGAATCGTCGTCGCCGAAGGCGGTTGCATCTACGTTCTCGAACGCTACGATGACGCCAAAAAACGCGGCGCGAAAATCTACGGCGAGCTCGTCGGCTATGCCATGAACAGCGACGCCAGCGACTTCGTCCTACCAAACCCCTCGCAGCAAGCCCGCTGCATGGAGATGGCGCTCAACAAAGCCCAGCTCAATGCCTCGGATATTGACCTCGTTAGCACCCACGCCACCGCGACTGATAGCGGCGACATCCAAGAGTGCACTGCGCTGCGAAAAGTCTTCCACAACGGCTCGCAGCCAGACGTCAACAACACCAAGAGCTTCATTGGCCACGCGATGGGTGCCGCCGGCGCGCTGGAGCTCGCCGGCAACCTGCCCGCGTTCGCCGACAACGTCTGCCACGCCACGATCAATGTCGACCGCCTCGACCCCGAATGTGCCTTACCCGGCCTCGCCCTCAACGAACCCCGAGTGCGACAAAGCATCCGCTATATCCTCAACAATTCTTTTGGTATGTTGGGTATCAACTCAGTAGTAATTATTGGCAAGGTATAGCATTCCACGTTAAAGAGCGACGCGCAGCCGAGCGCTTAATATTCAACGGAGACTACCGGATGACCCCGGCCGAAATCAGAGAAGAAGTCCTCGACATCCTCAGCGACATCGCACCCGATGAGGACCTCTCGAACCTCGACGACAACGTCCGCTTCCGCGAGCAGCTCGAGCTCGACAGCATGGACTTCCTCGATATCGTGATGGAACTCCGAAAGCGTTACCGCGTTCAAATCCCGGAGGACGACTACATCAACCTCGCCAGCATGAACACCACGGTGACGTACCTCGAACCGCTGATGAAAGACATCCAGCGCGAGAAGGTCTAACGCTCTGATTTCCCCTCCCTTTTAGGGAAGGGCCAGGGGAGGGTTCTGGTTCGAGCGCATTTTCTCTCGCTCCTCGCCACTCGTCCCTCGCTCCCCATGTACGACACTATCATCATCGGCGCCGGCATGAGCGGCCTCGCTGCTGGCATTCGCCTGGCGTACTACGAGCAGCGCGTCTGCATCCTCGAACGCCACTACACGATCGGCGGCCTGAACTCCTTCTATCGCCTTCGTGGCCGCGATTACGACGTCGGCCTCCACGCGCTCACTAACGTCACGCCTAAAGGCACCAAGACCGGCCCGCTCGCGCGCTTGCTTCGACAACTCCGCCTGAAGTGGGACGACTTCGCCATCGCCCCGCAACTCGGTTCCGAAATCGCCTTCCCTTCGAAGCGACTCAAGTTCGACAACAACGAGCGTACCCTTCGCGACGAAGTCGCTTGGGTATTCCCAAAAGAGGCCGACAACTTCGACCGCCTCGCGCGCGAAATCATCGATTACGACGATCTCTCCGAAACCCACGCGGGAATCTCCGCACGCGAGGTCGTGAGCTCCATCATTCGCGACCCGCTGCTCGTCGAAATGATCTTCTGCCCGCTCATGTACTACGGCTCGGCCCGCGAGAACGACATGGACTGGGGCCAGTTCTCGATCATGTTCCGCAGCATATTCTTGGAAGGGCTCGGCCGCCCCGCCGCCGGCGTGCGCCTAATCCTCAAGCATCTTGTGCGCAAGTTCCGTGCCCTCGGTGGCGAGTTGAAACTCCGCAGCGGGGTCAAACGAATCATCACCGAAAACGGCCGGGCCACCGGCGTCGTCCTTGATAACGACGAAGTGCTGGAAGCCCGCAACGTTGTCTCTTCCGCCGGTTGGTGCGAAACGATGCGGCTTTGCGACGATGGCCAGCCCGTCCTCAACTCGCGCGCACCCGGCCAGCTAACCTTCTGCGAAACCATCGCCTCGCTCGATGCCCAACCGCGCGACCTCGGTCACGACCTCACGATCACGTTCTTCAACGATCACGACAAATTCGCGTGGCAGAAGCCCGAAGAATTGTGCGACCTCCGCAGCGGCGTCATCTGCTCTCCGAACAACTTCGCCTACGACTCACCGCTCGATGACTGCACCATCCGCATCACGGCTCTCGCGAATTTCGACCGCTGGCGCGCACTCGAGGAGCCGAACTACCGCCTCGAAAAGCTCCGCTGGTACGACCGCATCTGCGAATCCGCTGTCCGCTTCGTGCCCGACTACCGCGCTCACGTGACCGATACCGACATGTTCACGCCGACCACCATCGTGCGCTTCTCCGGCCACGACAACGGTGCCGTCTACGGCGCACCGGAAAAACAATTCGACGGCCGCACCCACCTCAATAATCTCTTCATCTGCGGCACCGATCAAGGCTTTGTGGGAATCATCGGCAGCATCATCAGCGGCATCTCGATGGCGAATCAGCACTGCCTGACACGCGCGTAATTGATCGCAAATAGCGATCAGCCGCTTAACCGCGACGCGCAGCGGAGCGCTTCCGCCCCGCCACTTATCACTCGGGCAACCGCCCGCTCTCCACCTCCGGCAGCGGCCCCGTCAGCGCCTTCATAAACGCGACCAAATCCGCTTTCTCCTGCTCCGTCAAATTCAGTGGCTTCACCTTTTCATCCAGCCATTGGTTCGGGTGTCCACCCTTGTTGTACCACTCCACAACTTCCTCGAGTGTCTTCTGCGACCCATCGTGCATGTAGGGCGCGGTCAGCTCCACATTGCGAACCGTCGGCGTCTTGAATCGCCCTTTGTCCTTATCATCCTTCGTAATCTCGTATCGCCCCAGATCCGGCTCTTTCGCATCCATGCCGACGCCCAAATTGTGATACTGCTCGTCCGTGAAGTTCGCCCCCACGTGGCAAGCCGTGCAGCTCGCCTTACCAAAGAACAACTCGCCGCCCCGCTGCGCACTTTCACTCACCGCGTGCTCATCCGATGCTTTCTTCAATTCGACATACTTTTGATACATCGCCGGATCATCCTTCTTGAGCGCATCCAGATCATCCAAGTCCTCTTTGTACGCCTTGTTGAACGTGTTGTAGGCGTAGAAGTAATCCCACGGCGACGGCCCCGTCACAAGCGCCCGTTCGAAGCTCGCAATCGCCTTCGCGATGTTGTCGATATTGATGCCTTCGCCCGGGAAGACCTTTTCGAACTCGATCTTGTAGCCTTCGACATTCCCCAAGCACGAGACGCAAACATCGTGCGTGTTCGACATCTCGATCGGATTCGCAATCGGTCCCTTCGCCTGCTCTTCTAACGTGGCCGCCCGCCCATCCCAAAACTGCACGCTGCTCAAAATGCGGTTGTACGCGACGGGCGAGTTGCGTTTGCCCGTTTGCCCGCTCGTGCCGACGCCAAACTGGGTGTTCTTCGCATATCCAAATTCTGGTGAATGACATGTCGCACAGCTCACGGAATTGTCCTTC
>Ga0206917_1106_pt1 | contig 22428 bp, 20 predicted proteins | sample Alteio_BWOrgHeat_68_FD_152931 | JGI IMG/M metagenome (GOLD analysis project Ga0206917, IMG submission 152931) | Enriched cells from forest soil in Barre Woods Harvard Forest LTER site, Petersham, Massachusetts, United States -... | ecosystem: Environmental > Terrestrial > Soil > Temperate forest >...
CTGAACTCCCGTCACTTCGCACTTTGCAATTTTCTCAAGTTATAGTTCATGATGAAATGTACTTGTGGCTCATCCCCAATGAAGAATCTCGGGAGAAATTAGCGAAATGGAGAGAGATTCTCCTCGGAGTTCTCGTCGCCCAGGAACCCAACCACAGCCAGGGTGAAGAATTCATTCCCCACATCACTTTAGGTTATGTTCCACGAAGCCTCACTCCCGAAGAAGCCGTGGCCTTTGCCCAAAACCTCATCCCCCTTCCCACAGAAGTCACTTTCGCCAAAATTTTGCTCGAAGAATTCAGCGAAAACCAAGTGTCCACATCGGTTGATGCTTTGACACTTTAGGTACGCCGTACCGTATCCGGTGATATATTGATTTTGGAGATTAAATCTCTCCCGAGAGTGCAACTCGACCCGGAGAATGTGACGTACCCTGACGCGACGCTGAAACAAAAACCGACTGGCACCTTTAGTTGTGTTTGTTGTCGTCTTCGGTCTTATTAGCGATGGTCATTTGCTTTTGCTCGAGGGTCACGAGGTCGCCGAGGATGTTGGCGGCTTCTTTCATTGCAGGTTGAGTGAGGTAATCGGGGTCTTCCCCGTCTTTACCTTTAACTTTTTTCTTAGATTTTTTCTCTTTTGAGGCCTCGAGACTCTTTTTCATAATATCGGCGAGTTTGACTATGCCGTTTTTAGATTCAGACTCTTTGAGTTCGGTTTCAATTTTTGCAAACTCTTTATCTTTTGAAACCCTTGTCTTCGAATCTTTTTGAAGGTCAGAGATAATTGAAGGAGTTAGGGGAATGTAATGACTTGCACTGGTTAAATCGTTTCCCTCTGGTGAAACAAACGCCGGCAAAGATTTTTTGGGTAATGCATAATCAAGGGCGTCTTCGCTAAATTCCTTTGAAGTATAGGGGCTTGGAATTTTAACGTCTGATGCGACGCCTTTTTCTTGGGTTGAATCTCCACCAGGAGTAAAAAACATTCCTGTGGTCACCTTAATGGCGCCAAGATCATTTCTTAGTTTCATGACGGCTTGAACACTCCCTTTACCAAAGGTGTGATCAGAACCGATAATGACGGCTCGTTTATAATCTTGGAGGGCACCAGCCACAATTTCTGAAGCGCTCGCACTCAAACGACTGGTTAAAACAACCAAAGGCCCGGAGTAATAAATTGAACTATCAAGATCTGCTAAATTTTCAACTCTGCCGTCTGAATCTTGGGTTTCAACAACATTCCCTTTTTTGATAAATAGACCGGCAACACGAACGGCTTCACCCAAAACGCCGCCGCCATTTTTAGAAAGATCTAAGATAAGCCCATCAACTTTGTGGGCATTGGCTTCGATAATGAGTTTTTTGACATCTTCTGAACAAGAACGTTCGCCATTATCAGAATCAGAATAAAACGAGGGAAGATCAATAACACCGATTTTCATTTTCTTATTATTGATGGTTTTTTCGATGTAGCTCAGCTTTGCAGCTTCGTCTTTGAGGTCAATTTTATCTCGAGTGAGTTCTACAACGTGCTTAGAAACGGTCTTCCCTTGTCTAAGAACAGTCAGTCTAACTTTTGTTCCTTTTTTACCACGAATTAATTTAACGACATCGCGTAAAGGCATATCGATGACGGGCTCAAATTTATTTGAATTTCCTTGGGCTACAGAAATAATTTTGTCTTTGGGTTCGATTTCACCAGATTTTGCAGCAGCACCACCAGGAATAAGATTTTCAACCACGGTGTAACCATCTTGAGAACTCAGAGTAGCACCAATACCCTCAAGTGAAAGACGCATGGTGATTTCGAAATCCTCTAAAACGTCTTTTGATAAGAAATTGGAGTGGGGATCAAGGGCCGTCGCAAATGAATCTAAGAAAATGGCATAGAGATCATCACTCTTTGATTCAACAACATGTTTTAAAGTCACCTCGTAACGATGAAGAAGTTGCTTCTTTGCTTCATCAAGTTTCATATCTGATGTCAGATAGTTTGAAATTTGAAATTGAATATAGCGGGCTTGTAAATCCTGAAGTTCCGTAACTGTTTTGGCGTAATTTCTCTTAGCGGGGTCAATAACGATGGTTGTGTTTTCATCAAGTTTAAAACTGTCGTTAAGAATTTTTTTGGCATACTCTTGGCTTTCACCAACACGCTTTTCGTAAAGCTTTTGAGCATTGTCGATGGCATCGCATTTTTTAGAACTCATTTTACTAAAAAGCTCTGTCATATCAGTCTTAATTTTTGAGACATCACCTTCCATTAAATACAATTTGGAAGGATCAAGATTTTTTATAAATTGGTTTATCGATCTTTGCTCAAGCTCCGGAGTGAACTTTTTAAACGTTAAATGTTGAGCTAGAAACCCGTTCATCAGAGGATAAAGAGTGTCACAGCCCAGGTCGTTGGCTTGAGATATCGAAACTGTGAAAAGAACTAAGAGGGAGCCAAAAACTTTTATCACAGGAATTCCTTTGTTATGAGGTAAACCACATTGCCTTCTCATTTCTGTCGGCACAATCCCAACAGAACATGACTAGAATAGTTCTAAGATTAAGAACAGTCCATCTTCGACAAAAAATTAGTCAGATTATGAAACTTTGAGAGGATAATGCGACGTGTATCAAAAAGTCAGCGGGTGTCTATTCGAATAGAGTTAATTGTGCAGGAACAAAAGGTTCGGCTTTTTTAACGCTGTCCGCAAAGACTTCTTGTTTAACGAGCTGGCCATTTTGTGTATCAATAACAAAAAATGAGTTTTGGGGGTATATGGCTTTTAATTCCTGCATCGCTTCTATAACTAGCTTTATATTGGTCGGGTCATCGTCAGACATCCCAAAGCGATGGCTAGGATTAAAGCCGTAGACTTTAAACGCTGACTCTACAGAATAATGAATGGCCGCTTTTTTTAATTTTGCGGTGTGCCACTCCCATTTGTCATCACCAAGAATTGTCCGTGTTTCTAAATCACTCACGGGATAAATACTAAGATAATTGGGCTCACGACTTAGGTTTCCCTTTTTTACAAGTAGACTCACCGCTTCTTTAATCGATTCAGGTTTGTGCCCTCGCGCCGTGATTATAGATAAAGGTCTAGCATTGTGGACGGCGTGCCAAAAAAACTCCCAACTGGGGCCCTTCCAATTATGTTCGGCGGTTTTTAGCGCTTTAATGAGATCTTCGTACAGAGGCTGACGCCGAAAAAGAAGTCTATCTATAATACTTAATTCCCTCTCGCGAAACCTTCGAAAACTCCCCTTCTGAGCATCTATACGAATCTCAAATTTCTCCCACGGTGGAGAATTCCCAATCATGTGACTGATTTTTGCAAACTCACGAGTTGTGACTTCTTTTTCTACTCCGGTATTTTTCTCAAAAAGATAAAGTGAGGTAGGAAGATGAATGACATTGTCATCAAAATCAAAAAAATAAAAGCTTCGTCCGCCTTTAGCATGATTTCTGTCGGGCTCTTTGTCGCGTTCTATGGGAAGTTCAAGTTGTGCCGTCACTAATTGCCTTACAAAACAATGTCATAAACTAAATCATCAGACCTATTGGGAACAAATTTTTTCAAACCCGTTTCAACGCAGTTATAAAATTGATCGGTATAAATACTATCATTTTCTATTAAGTCGATTTTAGAAAAATGCTTTTTTGAAAAACTTGCCGTCAGGGAAATATGGCCCACATAAAGAGGGTTCAATGTAAATTCGTTGGCATAACAAGATTTGAAATCGGGATAGTTCGCTTCGTCAGGCTCGCCCTCAACGGCGTGTTTTGCAGGAAGTTTTACCGTGATCTGATATTGACTTTCTGCTGTCATTTTTGCCGTGATCGATTTCTTGCTATAAGCTGAAATGACGTTCGCCTGAGCTCCTGGTCTCAATTGACCAAAGAGATCTCGGTAGGTTTTTTGAACTCCATTACGGTTAAAAAAGTAAGTGGTCATTCCACCATTGGCGTTGATTCGCAAATCCATGGGTGCGCCTCCACTGATCTTCCCGTCGATGACGAGCATGGGAGCCCATTTTTTTGAAGTAAAATCCCAAGTTTTATTTTTACCGCAATAGAGATCAAAGAAGGTGTAAGTCCCCGAGGGAACCTCAATAAAAATAGTTTGAAGACCGTGGTGAATATTAACGGGGTAATCTTTTGCAGTTTGAGATTGGCGAAGGTCGAGACGACACCCTTCAGCGGGGAGCGTATCTTGAGATAAAATTGTTAGTGAAACGGGAAGAATAAGCCCCGTTTCGCCTCCACTTAGTTTTTCAATGGCGCTAAGAGGTGTTGTTTCTTGGTGGGCACAACCTAAAATACAAGCCGAAAAAAATAAAACTGAAAGTCGTTTCTTCATGGATCCCCTCGTTAGTTCAACTCTATGGATGGCCCAAGCATTTTTTCTAAATTCATATATTTATCAAAAGTCGGCCCATCTAAAATTTTTAGTGCGACGGCGGCCTCTCTTAAGGTACTTCCATCGGCATGGGCTTTTTTTGCGATCTTAGCCGCATTGTCATAGCCAATATGCGGATTTAACGCCGTTACAAGCATTAGAGATTTTTCTAAATTTTCTTTAAGTTTTTTATCGTTTGATTGAATGCCGCTCACGCAATGCTCAACAAAACTTCGAGCGCTCTGGGTTAATAAACGCACCGATTGTAAAAAATTAAAAATGATCACGGGTTTAAATACATTCAATTCAAAATTACCTTGAGTTGCCGCAAAACCAATGGCCCCATCGTTCCCCATCACCTGAACACAACACATCGTCATGGCTTCACTCTGGGTGGGATTAACCTTTCCAGGCATAATCGAACTTCCCGGTTCATTTTCGGGAATAGATATTTCTCCAAGACCACAGCGTGGCCCACTGGCAAGCCATCGAATGTCATTTGCAATTTTCATATAACTTGCCGCGAGGGCTTTTAAGGCTCCACTGGCAAAAACTAAAGAATCGTGGGAGGCCAAAGCCTCAAATTTATTGGGTGCCGTTACAAAAGGTAGGCCCGTGAGTTTTGCAATTTGCGCCGCTACTTTTTGGGCAAACTGGGGATGGGTATTGAGGCCTGTTCCAACGGCCGTCCCCCCTTGAGCTAATTCCAAAAGACTTGGCAGCGTGGCTTTGATATTTGCAATTCCTCGATCAAGTTGAGCCACATAACCAGAAAATTCTTGGCCCAGGGTCAGAGGAGTGGCGTCTTGCAAATGGGTACGACCCACTTTAATTTTCTTATTAAACTCTTTAGATTTTTTCTCCAGAGCATCTCTAAAATCTTTTAATGCAGGAAGAAGACTGTGGGTAATCTCTTCAACGGCGGCAATATGCATTGCCGTTGGAAAAGAGTCATTTGATGACTGACTTTTATTAACATCGTCGTTTGGGTGAATGGGGATCTTCGAACCCATCAAGCCACCTAAAATTTCAATAGCTCTATTTGAAATAACTTCGTTGGCGTTCATATTAGATTGAGTTCCACTTCCCGTTTGCCAAACGACTAGGGGGAAATGCTCATCAAGTTTGCCCTCGATAACTTCGTCAGCGGCTTTAACTATGGCCGAGGCCTTCTTTTCATCGAGGAGCCCCAATTCCTTATTGACTAGGGCACTTGCTTTTTTAAGAGTGCCCAAGGCTTTAATCATTTCCCGGGGGAATTTTTCGCCACCGATCTTGAAATTTTCGATAGATCGCTGAGTTTGGGCCCCCCAATAACGGTCCCCTTGAACCTCAATTTTTCCCATGGAGTCTGATTCGACTCTTTTCTGCATCGTTGATGCTCCTCTTCTAACCTTTGAATCTTCTACACAATATCGAAAAAGGAAGTTGAAACCAACTAAGAAAAAAGCTTACCTTACCCTCTAAAGAAGGTGCAAAAGCTTTGAGTCAATTTGTATTCCCACGGCGGTATTTTTCTGCTGCCGATTTGCTGATTTTTATGCTTATCGGGGCTGTCATTTACGGCGTGGTGGCCATAAGCGGAGAATGGCGGGGTGATTACCACCCTGTGACGGCCATCGATCTTTCGGTGGGCGCATTGCCCCTCTATGCCTTGTTTTCGGCGATGAGGGCTATGACAGCCTATGCCCTTTCACTCCTATTTACCCTCTGCGTCGGCTACGCAGCTGCAAAGTCTAGAAAAGCCGAGCGTGTTTTGATCCCCATGATCGACATTTTGCAAAGTATACCACCCTTAGGTTTTATGCCGGGCCTGGTCTTAGGGCTCATTGCCTTATTCCCCCGATCAAATTTAGGCCTAGAACTTACTGCCGTTATTCTTATTTTTACCGGTCAAGTTTGGAACATGACTTTTTCTTTTTATTCTTCTCTTAAATCTCTGCCCACAGATTATCAAGAAGCGGCAACAGTCATGGGGCTATCTTGGTGGAAGAAGCTCTGGCAAATTGAACTCCCCTTTTCTGCGGTGAATTTAGTTTGGAATAGTGTTCTCTCCATGGCCGGAGGTTGGTTTTTCTTAAGTGTTGCAGAGGCTTTCACTCTCGGAGACAAAGAATTTCGCATTCCCGGTATCGGATCTTACATGGCCGTGGCCATTAGTCAGGGTGATTCTCAAGCCATGGTTCGCGGTGTGGCCGCCATGGTTGTCCTTATTCTTGTCCTTGATTTTTTTATTTGGAACCCAATTTTATCGTGGGTTAGGCGGTTTCGAATTGAGGAAGTTCCTGGAGTTCAACAGACAGATGCCTTGATGCTTCTCATCGTTCGAGAATCTCGCTTCATTCGTTGGGTGAAATTTATAATTCGAAGACGTCGCCACCGAAAACATCTTCAGTCTAAATCCCCCAATATGAGTCTTGTTCCCTCAGCCAAACTTCCGACCCTCGATTTTGAAGGTCGCCCCATTGAAAAGAAAAAACTTAATATCTGGAAATATCTCGAGCCTGCAATTTGGCTTTTATGCGGAGGACTTCTTCTCGTTGGTTGCGGAAAACTCTTCGGTGTCTTAGCCGCCGTTAAATTTCCAACCTGGGTGAAGCTTCTAGAGAGTACTGGATTTACTTTTTTAAGAGTCATTGGCTCTCTTATTATCAGTTCGATTTGGGCCGTACCCGCTGGAATTTGGATTGGCCTTTCTCCAAAGAGAATTCGCATCGCTCAACCCATAATTCAGGTTCTCGCTTCGTTCCCTGCGCCCATGCTCTACCCCTTAGCATTGGCTGTACTTTTTCATCTTGGCTTAGATCTTAACTGGGGAGCCATGTTTCTGATGCTCTTAGGAGTGCAATGGTACGTGCTCTTTAACGTTCTTGCGGGCGCTCTAAGAATTTCACATGAACTCTCTGACACCCTTACGTTAATGAAATCTTCTCGGTGGGATCGTTGGCGCACACTCTATCTTCCAAGCGTTTTTCCAGCCCTCGTTACGGGTTGGGTTACTGCCGCCGGAGGCGCATGGAATGCCAGCATGGTTTCTGAATACATTGCCTATAAGGGAAAAATTATGACTTCAAATGGCCTTGGCGCAACCATAAGTGCAGCGGCAGCCGCAGCGGATTTCCCTTTGCTTGCAGCAAGTCTAACGATTATGGTTGTAGTGATTATAACTTTTAATAGATCAGTATGGTCGAGGGTCTATGCCCTCGCCCAAAATAGATTTCGATTGGACGCATAAGGTAATTAAAATGGACACTCCCCTCATCGAACTCAAACATGTAGATAAGAGTTATACTCTTGAATCAACGACTGAGATAAGAGTCCTCCATGATGTTGATCTCGCCATTAATGATGGCGATGTCATCGCTCTTCTTGGCCCTTCAGGTTCAGGAAAATCAACTTGCTTAAGAATTATGTGTGGTCTTCTTCCCCCCTCATCGGGCGAAGTTCTTTCAAATGGGAAACCTTTGGGTGGCACAAATTACGATGTCTCTTTAGTCTTTCAATCTTTTGCACTTTTCCCCTGGGAAACCGTTCATACCAATATCGAACTTGCCCTCCATCCTTTAGGAATCCCTGAAAGCGAGATGAGAGCGCGGGTTAAAAGAGCTATCGATCTCGTTGGGCTTGAAGGTTTTGAAGAAGCCTATCCCAGAGAATTATCTGGAGGGATGAAACAACGAGTGGGTGTCGCCCGTGCTTTAGTGATGGAGCGCCCGGTTCTTTTTTTAGATGAACCTTTTAGTGCCTTAGATGTTTTGACCGCCGATACTTTGAGATTTGAAATGGTCAATATTATGCAATCAAAAACAACGGCTGTGCGTTCTGTTTTACTCGTCACCCATAATATCCAAGAAGCTGTTTATATGGCGAAGAGAATTCTAGTTATGGGTACGAACCCAGGTCATATTCGTCGAGAAATTATTAATGATCTTCCCTACCCCCGGGACGAACAGGCCCCTGCATTTCGCAGAATGGTTTCAAGAATTCATGAGCTCATTGCTGAAACATTTATGCCTGACACACCCCAAGGTCAAACTTCAGCTCTTCAACCAAGAATTTTTCGTGAGCCTCCCATCGAAACACTCCCCAATGTGCAAGTCACCTTGGTGATGGGTCTAATGGAAACTATTGCCGACCAAGGGGGCGTGGCTGACATTTTTGAACTCGCCCATAAAATCGGTAAAGATTTTGGTACGACTCTCTATCTCGTCAAGGCGGCGGAACTTTTTGACCTTGTTGATACTCCAAAACATAATGTTATTCTCACGGAGCTGGGTAAGCGCTTCGCAGAAGGTGATATTAACGCAAGAAAAAGAGTTCTCCATGAACTTTTTGGCGGGTTAAAACTTGTACAACTCACCACAAATTTATTAAAGACCGACGATACCTTGCGGGTCCCCGTTGAAAAACTCACCGAACGCGTGAGTGAGTGGCTTCCCAACGAAAACCCCCACGAGATTGTTGAAGCCCTTATTTCTTGGGGCCGTTTTGCAGAATTTTTCGGTTATAATGACGACACAAAAGAGATCTATCTTGACGTGGGTCAAGAGTCGGCTTAATGGCAAAAGATTTATTAGATCTGCACGGCTTTAAGGGTGAGGATGTAGAATCTGCCGTTGATAATTTCTTAGTTCAGATAGGTCAAAGTAATCTCAAACGCGCTCGAATTATGACCGGAAAAGGCACTGGGACGGTTCAGAAAATTACAATAAGCTATCTCAAAAAAGCTGGGTACCCGTGGGCTTATGAAAAGCTGCCCAGCGGCAAAGATAACACGGGGATAATTGTCCTTTTTCTTGATTAGAATGTCCCACCACTCATGAAAAAATCACTCTAGAGAATATTGTAATGGCCGTTGAACGGTCTGAGACAATGGCATTATTTTTGAAGTCTATTTCCACATTATGTTTAAGACTATTTCGACTCTTCTTAGCTTGATTGCCTTTAGTTCAATATCATTCGGTAATACTACCTTAAAAGAATGTTCAACGGTGTTAGCCGTGACAAGAACGGGCGATCTGACTTTGACCGATGTTGAACCTACAGACGTGAGGGGTTTACCCAGTGCGGCGTTGGCGCAGATTGTAAAAACTTTAAAAGATAAATGGATACAAATCGAGACTCGAGATCCAATTCCTTCATTGGGTAATCCTGAAGGGGTCAATCATTACTTGATAAAAGTCTTAGGAACGGGGCAGGGAATTAGATTCGGTCAATATATGATGACCGTGATCGCAGGTGTGGGAGAAACCAGCGTCCCAAAATCTTATAATAGAAATTCTCAAGTAAAATCTGAAATTTCACCGCCAACTAAAATCGATCTTAACACCGTAATTTTTCTAAACGATATCACCTCCGTTCAACTTGTTGAGGACCCCGAAATCACTGTCTCCCTTTTTAATAAGTTTGACGGAAAACCATTTTATGCCAAACCTCTCGACGAAAAAATTATGAATCTTGCCGATGATGACCCAGAAGCACCAGCCATTCTCGTTAAACTTGCCGAGGCCCGTTATCCAAAAATGAACTCTAAACAAGGTGAAGAATTTGAAGCTTTTTTGGGGCTTTTAGGATTACTAAATATCCGTGGAAGAGATTTGGTTACTGCGTTTCAAGATTATGCCCGGGGTAATATTGACGCTCTTATTTCCGGAGTCATTGAAAAGCCCCACGACGTGGCTAAAGCTATAAACAAACCAAGTGAATCTGTTATTAGTCCTGCGGAATATAAACGTTTTAATTAACTATCTTTGACGGCTTTTGCGAGAGCATCGCAGGTGGCTTTGGCATCTCCAAAAACAAGAGAGCAATTATCGTAATAAAATAATCCGTTATCGACCCCGGCGTAACCTGGTTTCATCGAGCGTTTGCTTACAAAAATTTGCTTGGATTTATAGACATCTAAAATGGGCATCCCGTAAAGAGGGCTTTTCTTATCCGTTTTTGCCTCAGGGTTAACCACATCGTTAGCGCCGATAACGAGAGCCACATCGGCCGTAGAAAATTCAGAATTTATTTCGTCCATTTCAAAAACCACATCGTAGGGGATTTCTGATTCGGCTAAGAGAACGTTCATATGGCCTGGCATTCGACCCGCAACGGGGTGAATGGCAAACTTAACTTCGACACCTTTTTCGGCAAGAACTTCAAAAAGTTCTTTAACTGCGTGCTGGGCTTGAGCCACGGCCATCCCGTATCCGGGAACAATAATAACTTTTGATGCATTCCCGAGCATAAATGCAGCGTCTTCCGCAGACGCTGATTTCACACGCTTTTGAGTGCCTCCGACAGCTCCCGTTGTAGCCGATGCCGATTCTCCTCCGTACCCACCAAGAATAACGCTAATAAAGGAGCGATTCATGGCTTTACACATAATGTATGACAAGATCGCCCCACTACTTCCCACAAGGGCGCCCGTGGTAATAAGCAAATTATTTCCCAATGTAAAACCCGTGGCCGACGCTGCCCAACCCGAATAGGAATTGAGCATTGAAACCACAACGGGCATATCGGCGCCACCGATGGGCACAATAAGTAAAAAACCTAGAATAAGTGCAATACCCGTCGTCATAAGAAGGGAAAAAGCGTCGGCATGCATAATGAAATTTATCGAAAACCCAATCATGATGACACCCAAAACCAGATTCACAAAATGCTGGCCTTTATATTTTATCGGGTCTGAGCCAAGAATTTCTTGAAGTTTTCCAAAAGCAATAAGTGAACCAGTGAAAGTTATGGCTCCAATGAACGTTCCAATGGCGAGTTCAGATAATAAGACTTTAGAGAGTTCCCCTGCCTCACGATGAGAAAAATAAGTTCCAATTGAAACAAGCACCGCTGAAAGCCCAACAAAGCTATGAAGGGCTGCGACCAGTTGAGGCATGGCCGTCATTTGAATTTTTCTTGCCACTAATGTTCCGACTAAGGCCCCACCGATAAGGCCTGCAAATATCCATGAGTAATTTTTGACTTCGGGATTAAAAAGGGTTGTCACGATAGCCAAGGCCATTCCACTCATGGCAAAAGTATTTCCCCTCAGGGCGGTCTTCGGAGAACTCAACCCCTTTAAGCCAAAAACAAAGAGGAGGGTTGCCACAAGGTAAATACCTGAAAAAATATCTGCGCTCATTTTATTCCCTTATTTCTTTTTCTTGAACATGGCTAAAATGCGATTGGTCACAACAAACCCGCCAAAGATATTTATTGAAGCGAGAAAGACGGCAAAAAATCCGATGACTTCAATTAGGCCAAGATGATTTCCTCCGGAGCCAGCGACTAAGATAGCTCCGACAACAACAATGGCACTAATGGCGTTTGTCACTGCCATGAGAGGAGTGTGCAGGGCAGGAGTTACTCCCCAGATCACGTGATAACCCACGACACAAGATAAAACAAAAACATAAATACCAACCATTGTCGGAGACATTCTAACTCCTCTTTCTTATTTCGCCGTTAAAAGTCACGAGACTGGCGGCAATGATATCGTCTTCAAGATTTAGATTTAATTTTTGCGTCTTCTCATCAACCAATAAATTTAAAAGATGGTAGAGATTCATGCCGTAAAAACGACTGGCCACATTGGGCATCATGGAGGCGTAATTGGTAATACCCACAAAGGTAACTCCGTCTTTTGTGACAATTTTATCGGCTTTAGTAAGAGGGCAATTGCCACCATTTGCGGCGGCCATATCGACGACCACTGAACCCGGTTTCATTCCTTTTACGGCTTCGGCGGTCAGTAAAATGGGGGATTTTCGTCCAGGGATATTAGCCGTCGTGATAATGACATCGAATTTTTTTAATTTTTCGGTGAGAAGTTCTTGTTGCTTAGCCTTTGCACTCTCAGAGAGTTCTTTGGCGTATCCGCCAGCCCCTGTACCCACTTCACCGATATCGAGGTCGATGGGTTTAGCCCCAACTGATATGATTTGTTCTCGCACTTCGGGGCGAATATCGTAGGCTTCAACTTGGGCCCCAATTCTTTTTGCGGTCGAAATCGCCTGAAGACCAGCGACACCCACTCCTAAAATTGCAACACGAGCGGGCTTTGCAGACCCAGCTGAAGTCATCATCATTGGAAAAAAACTTCCGTAAACTGAAGCGGCTTCGATAACGGCTCGATAGCCTGCAATATTAGCTTGAGAAGAAAGGGCATCCATGGACTGGGCCCGAGATGTTCTTGGGATAAGCTCCATGGCAATGGAATTCACTTTCACTTCGGCGAGTTTTTGAAAAAATCCGTCGTTTTTATGAGGTTCAAGACAAGCAATCACAAGAGATCCGGGATTCATAAAAAGAATTTCTTTTTCTCCGGGCCTGTTGACCTTACAAACTATCTCAGCTTTATGAATGTCTGTGCGTTCGGCAAGCTTTGCCCCTTCGCGAACATATTCTTCGTCGGGGAAACCCGCGAGGACTCCCGCACCTTTTTCTATAAGAACTTGATGGTTTTTTTTGATAAGTTTTCTAACCGTCTCAGGGGCGAGGGCGACACGAGTCTCAACTTTTCCCCCCGAGGGCGAACCTTCTACGGGCACTCCGATAATCACAAAGCCTCCTAGGCCTACAGTTTTAAAAATCGTACGCTGGGTAAGTCTTTTTTACCAATTTTTTCTTGAAACTTATAAATCAAATCGGCGGCGGAGCCGTTTCTTGAAATGAAGGTCTCTTATTCAACTCTGATGAATAGGCGAAAGCGTTGGGATACCTCTGACTCCACTTTGGATCATATCTTAAACTGAAGTAGGCGGAGGCAGTCCCCATGTCCAGATCGGCTTGAGTCAGCCCTGCGTCAGAGATTGTTCGTTTATCTTCTATAAACTCCTCAAATTCAGAAAAACAGCGTTTAAGTATAGTATCGTATTCAGTCAATGCTTCTTGGTCTCTTTTTTCAGGGGGCCGCAAATTTTCAAAAAATCTTGAAACAAGGGTCTCGCAAATTCCCATGGCAATACCCGACCATTTTAGTGTTAGGGCAGTTTCTTTTTTTGGATCGTAGAAGACTTTCAAAATTGCATTTGAATCAATAATTGTTTCTCCACCTTTTAAAACAACCACTGGAACTTTTAAAACGGGAGTTATTTTTTCAAATTCGGGAGGTGGGTTAAGAACATCAAGAATTTTCTCTTCGTATTTTATATCACGTTCACGAAAAGCGAGACGAACTCGTCTGGCAAAAGGTGACCTCGCCGAAATATAAAGTGTTGAGCCATTGAAATCGACCATTTAGAACCTCCATTGGGCGACAAGTCCACCGCCTTGCCCTCCGTCATTTATAACAATAGGTTTTAAATTAAAATGATGTTTGAATCCAGCCCTACCAAACATAATTCCTACCGTAGCCCCGGCCGTCACGTCGCTAAGCCAATGGGCATTATCTGCGATGCGACTAAGGCCCGTAAAAACTCCCAACGCAAACATCGGCACACCGATTCCCCAACCGTAACTCATAGTTAAACTTGTAGCCGACGCAAAAGAAACTTGGGTATGCCCCGATGGGAACGAGGTCGTCGTGTTGCTATCAGGCCTTTGTCGACCCACTCCGTATTTTAAAGCTTCAGTGACGATAAAGGAACTTGCCAAACCTTCAGAGTCGACAATTCCATTTTCTTGATCAAAAAATAACTGCCCCAGGGCGATGGCCACTTCGGGAATCCCCGTTCCCCAAAAATTTCCGTAAGCAGAAACATCTGAACTCATGCGCTGGTTGTGGTTCCACGCATCGTGCATGGCCGAATCTTCACCCATCGCTATGAGTGTGGCGACAGCTCCTATCGCAAGTATTTCTAAACCTGTGGTGTCGAAAGCATCTACGAATGTGTATTTAGCATGGTCCCAGATGGTGAGGGTGCTGGGCTGATTCTGTGTTGAAGATTGTGTTTCTGTTTGAGCCTCTGCAACAGTTTGATAGTGGCTACGTTCCCCTTGGCTTCCCGTCTGACTTTGAGCTAGCCCTCGAGGCGCACAAACAAAAATAGAAATAATAACCGTTAAAATCCAACTCTTTTTTGCCACGCCCTAGAGGCTATTTTAACCCCGTAGAAATGGCAAGGGGACTATAGTGTCGCCTCGGAATATGAAATAGCGGATGGGCCTATTTGTAAGCAAAAAATCATCCCAATATTCAATATACCCTAGTTCCCCCTTTAGAAGTCAGGAGGATTTTTGGGTCCAAAATTTAAAGACTGACTTCTAAAGGACCATCCGAGCCCAGATCTTCAATTGAAATTCGATAGAGCTCGTCTATGTACCTTCCCAAGCCCCAAATTCTCACCAATCTCCATACCTCTCATTCTTCAAAGCCTGGGCTTGTTACTTTTCTCCCGTAACTATTCAGTGATGATAAACAAAAATAGTTTTTATTAAGAGGTGAGAAGTAAAACATCCTTGTTTTTAACTCTACAAAACAAAGCCATCCATGGCTTTGCCCGCAGGGCCGAGGCAGGAGCCTCGGTTTTGTAGAGTAAAGAGCAGGAGGCTCTACTTTTTAATTTGAAAGTTTCTAACTAATTTGATGTGATCTTTCATGTGAAACGGATTTCACTTTTCCAAGCCATTCAGAGTATTTGTCGTAGAAATTTGGAGGACCATCGTCAGCTAGAGAAAAAGCTTTACCAGGAGGCGGGGTCACTTGAGTCGGATTTATATTTTATGTTTGTTCAATCTATTCTTGAAATCGAAAATATAGCAGAATCGTATGAGGAAGAATCAGAGAAGCGAATTGCTTTATTAGAGAATGAAATCTTAGATTTAAAAAAGAGATTTCATTTAAACCCTACAAATAGCCACAAACCTCCATCTACTGAGCGGCATAAGAAGATAAAGAATTCGAGAGAAAAGTCTGGCAAGAAACCAGGGGCTCAAGCAGGTCACCCGGGAGCGAGTCATAATTTGCATCCGAGTGTAGATACGGTTTATCGTTATGAACCAATGAAATGTAGAAACTGTAGCCGTGATATCAGAAATGCTCCTGAACATGAAGTGATTCGCAAGCAAGAAATAGAGATCCGAGAAGGCAAAATGCACGTCACCGAATATCAAACGGTGATTAAGTTTTGCCCTGATTGTGGTCAGTGGAATAGGGGTGAGGGGCCAAAGGAGTTGCAGAAGTCACGTGTGGTTTTTGGGCCTAATGCGAAATCAATATCAATTTACTTGATGGTGCAGCAGTTGATCCCTGTCGCTAGGGTTCAGGAAATTTTAAGAGATTTATTTGGCTTAGATATATCCCAAGGATCACTTTGCAATTTTGTAAAAGTTTTTGGTGAGAAGTTAAAACCATGGGAAGCCCAAATAAAAACAGAACTTGTGGCCTCAGCCCTTCTTTACGCGGATGAAACGGGTATGCGTTGTGAGAAGAAATCAGGGTGTGTGCATGTTCATAGTACTGAGAGTGCAACACTTTTAAGCTATCAACCCACTCGTGGCCTTGAATCTATGGCAGCCATTGGTGTGTTACCAGAATATAAGGGCCACTTAGTTCACGATGCCTATTCTGCCTACTGGAATTTTGGTGGGAGTCATTCACTCTGCAATGGTCATATATTAAGGGAGTTAAAATATCTCACTGAAGAAGAGAATCAAAAATGGTCAATTGGAATGAGTAATTTTTTAAAATTGACTCTCCACTGTCTTCATCAAGGCCAAAAGTTATCGTCAAAATGGAGAAATAAAATAAAAAATGAGTATATAGCTCTTATTAAAATGGGTTTTAAAGAAAACGGCTATGCCAAAGAATGGCGTGGCAGACCTCCTGATGGCTACAAAAATGATTATGAAGATGGCAAGCGCATAAAGCGTCCTATTTATCGGCAAAGAAAACACTCAAAGTCGATGCAGTTACTCAACCGTCTAAGAGATTATATGAATGAGGTCTTAGCCTTTGCTTTAAAATTGGCAATTCCTTTTACCAATAATCAAGCCGAAAGAGATTTTAGAATGATTAAATTAAAAGAGAAAATCTCTGGCTGTTTTAGAAGTACCAATATGGCCGAACATTTTTTGCGAGTGAGATCGTACCTCAGTACACTCCGGAAACAAGAAATGCATCTTCTAGAAAACCTCGTTCTCATCGATGTGATTAGTTTTTAAGCAATCATCACTGAATAGTTACTTTTCTCCCTTGCCTTTTACCCTTCGCTCACATAAAACATTCGATATGAAGCAGATCAAACTTTTAAAAGATCAACCCATGGCTTACGGAGGCGATCTTCTAAAAACAAGAATTGGTAGAAGTGGCCCAAGACCCATAGATAGCCGAAACACCATGCACCTTGTTCTAAGATCACTTAAAGCTAGAAATGAGTGGTCTTTTTGGATTCCAAAAAATAAAAATAAAATTAAACAAATTGTGGCAAAGTTTTCTCATAAATACGGAATTAAAATATGTTCTATGGCTAACGTGGGGAATCATCTTCACTTCCAAATAAAGCTTAGTAACCGTAATACCTTTAAACCATTTATAAGAGCTATAACTTCAGCCATCGCCACCAGAATCACGGGAGCAAATAGGTGGAATCCTTTAAAAAAGAAAGCCAGTGATAAGTTTTGGGATCAAAGACCTTTTACGAGGGTTGTTAAGAGCTATAGGGCATATCTTAATCTAAGAGATTATATTGAGATCAACCGCCTTGAAGGTTTTGGTTTTACAAAGCCTCAAGCGAGATTTTTCTATGCATGGAATCAGTTAAAAGAGTGACGTTTAATTAGCCAACCATTCTGGGAAGTATCAAAAAGTACGAAATCTCCTTATCAGTAGACGAGTCTTTGGCTCCATGATCTCATAGAGCCAAGTTCAAAAACATAATGGGGTGTAATCTTGAACGTTGATTATTTTCTACAAATATTTTCATCATCTTTGAGTTTAATTTTAGTTTTCACGACATTATACATTGGATTAAAAGGAATAACTTCGAGTAAAGCCATCGTTTTTTCGGGCAAGTGGCTAGCGGGTTACCTGCTACTAGCCTTATTGTTACCTTGGTCTTACAGATTCTTCTCGGATCATCAAAACCATACTGGAGCCACCAAACTAATTTTTTTCGTTTTCTTGCTCTTTGTGGGGCAATTGGCGAGGTTGCTAAAACAAAATCTAATAATTTGGGATGCTGGTAAAGATGTGATGGAAGACGGACTAAAGAAAACCTTTGGCGATCTAAATTTGACTTACAAACTAGGCCTGGGGGGACTAGAAACTGGTGACGGTGGCGCGTTTAAAGTCATGATATCACCCCGGTGGATTTTGCTCAGCCCCCAGAACCAACAAGCAAATTTGAAATTTAAAGAGGTTTCAAGGAGACTCAAAGATTTTTTTCATACTACACCACTTCCCCAAAAGCCCTACCGCTATTGGGTTTTGGTTGGCTTCAGTGCATGGGGAGTAATCTATTCAATAAAATGGTTTCTAAAATTATTTTTTGATCACGCTTCGTAGAATTACTCCCTGAACACCAGCCGTGATGGTTCGTTCTCCATTTGGCGTGCTTACGCTAATGGGAGCCAGGGTGAGGCGAAAATTTGTCTCATCTTCTAACTTCTTTGCGAAGGCAACTAGAGATGTTGGGGAAAATGGAATGACGTACCGTACAGTGATTCGACTACGTCGGACGGAACAACTATCGTGAGCAATGGAGTATTTCAACTCCATTAAGAAGTGGGGGCCATTTTGTGATGGCCCTCTTTTCTACTGCCGCAGGACCGCTAAACGCCTATTTACGGCTTATTTTCTGAAAAAATTAACCGAATGAACCATGCCCGTGTCTGATTACTGAGAACAGGGGGAACCATGGAAAATATTAAAAGGCTCTTCACAGTATTTATGTTTTTATTCCTTATTCTTTCCACAAAGTCAGTGTGGGCCCAAGCCCCAACGGGCAAACGGATTAGCGGCCATGTGCCAACATTAGGCGTTTCACGGGCGACACATTTAGGGCGCCTCGATCAATCTAAACAAATGTCACTGACGGTGGCTTTGAATCTTAGAAATCAGGCAGGGCTCACGGCCCTCCTAAAGAGTTTGCATGATCCAAAAGATCCTCTATACGGGCAATTTCTAAGTCCACAGGATTTCGCTCTAAAGTTTGGACCTGCACCAGAAGATATTGAAAATATCAAAAATTATTTGGCAGCAAATAATTTAAGTGTCGTAGGGACAACAACAAACACAATTAAAGTCAGCGGAGCTGTTAGAGATGTAGAAAAAGTTTTTAATTTAGAAATGCATGAATACCAGACTCAAGATTCTCGCGTTGTCTTTGCCCCCAATGTGGATCCCCAAGTCAGCAGTGATTTGGCCGATAAAATATCTGGAATTTTGGGCCTCAATAACTTTGCAAAAATGGTGGCCCATAGTTACCGTAAAAATAAATACCGCAAGTCATCGAGTAACGCCTCACCGATCGGTTCTGGCCCCGGCGGAGGTCTTTCTCCATCGGATATTCAAAAAGCCTATAATTTTAGTGGGGGGAATGCCAATGGCTCTGGTCAAACCCTGGCGCTGATGGAACTCGACGGCTATACCGCAAGCGACATTTCTGGTTATACAAAGCAATTTGGTTTAGCAAGTGTTCCTGCCCTTCAAAATGTTTTAGTCGATAGCTACGACGGATCAGCGGGCCAAGGTGCTGACGAAGTCACTCTCGATATAGAGCTCATGATGGCCGTCGCTCCTGGAGCTTCTAAGATTTTAGTCTATGAGGGTCCAAACTCAAATACTGGGCCTATCGATGTTTATACAAAAATTGCCGACGACAATTTAGCAAAACAAGTGAGCTCCTCTTGGGGTAGCCCCGAATCCCAAAACACATCGGCTTACTTAAATTCAGAAAATACCGTCTTTCAACAAATGGCAGCACAAGGTCAGAGTATTTACGCCGCAGCCGGAGACTCAGGGGCTTACGACGATGGAACAAATTTAAGTGTAGATGACCCGGGCTCCCAACCCTATGTGGTTTCTGCGGGTGGAACAACTCTCTCCATTAATTCCGACGGCTCGTATAAAAGTGAAAGTAGCTGGGGAATTTCTGGAAGTAATTCCCAAGGCGGTGGCGGTGGGATTAGTAGTGTATGGCCAATCCCAAGCTGGCAAGGCAATTTAGGAACAGCAGCCAATAAAGGATCAACAACAATGCGGATGGTCCCTGACATTTCTTTAGATGCTAACCCTGAAACGGGTTACGCAATTTACGTTGGCAGCTCTTGGAATATTTATGGAGGAACAAGTTGTGCAGCACCCCTATGGGCTGCTTTTACAGCCATAGTCAATCAAGCCCGCCTCGCAAATAATCTTCCAATTTTAGGTTATCCGAATCTGGCCCTTTATCAATTGGGCACGAGTAGTCTATATTCCCAACTCTTTCGTGACATTAACGATTCATCGACCAATCTTTTTTATCCTGCGGTCTCAGGTTATGATCTTTCAACGGGCTTTGGTTCAATGAATGCGACAAGCATGATTTCAAATTTATCTGGAGCAAGTTCTGTGACCCTTGTCGCTCCAACGGGGGTGACAGCCGTCCCCCATAATCAAATCGCGACAATAAATTGGCCTTCCGACAGTGGCGCCCTTTCTTATATCGTCAATCGAAGTCTCTCAAACGCGGGGCCTTTTTCACAAGTCAGCGGCAGTGTGATTGGAAACTCTTACACTGATGTGGGACTTCGGAATGGCACCCCCTACTTCTACGAAGTCGAAGCGCAAAATATTAATTCCCATAGTGTGGCCTCAGTTCCCGTTTCCGTTACACCAACCTTAATGGTTCCCCAGGCTCCAGGTAATCTCTCTGTAAACATAGGAGGTCAGTAAGATGAAAACACTAAATTCATTATGTTTACTTGGTTTAATTTTGACCCTGGGATGCAGCCCAGGGGCGAAAGAATTAGCATCAAATCCCCAGGGTTCCGGTAGTCAATCAGGGCCGAGCAACCAAATTAATTTGACCTGGACTTCAAACCTCGGCGAACAAGTGGGATTCTATATTGAAAAGTCCACGGATGGCGTCAATTTCATCCAAATCCTCACCGTTCCCGACGGAACTAACACTGCAACGATCGTCGCCCCCAATAGCGGTAAATATTATTTCCGCATTCGTGGATATAACCAAGCTGGCGATTCTCCCTACACGCAAGTGGTATCGGAATCGATATAAAATGCTTTTAAGCACTCCTGAGCCATAAACACGTTGTATTTAAGTGTTCTATTTTTTGACATTTGATCGAATGGTTAAGAAAAAGTTATATGTACCAACTTTTTTGGTACACAATGTTCCAACTCAATCTAGACACGCGGTGTTATTTCCGTTATATTACGCCTTATGGAAAATATGGCTAATTTTGAGATTGGGCTCCGCCCGGTCAATTTTAGAATGTACCTTCAGCAGGAGCTCGTTGGGCGATGCAGGAAGAATCCTCGTTACTCACTGAGGGCTTTCGCTAAGGCACTGGCTATCGGCCCCTCAGCTCTATCCGATATGCTTAACGGAAAGCGAAATATCACTAAAGATATGACCCAGCGGTTGGGCCTTGCCCTTGGACTTTCACCAAGTGATCTATCCGAATTTAATGAGACTAAAACTGTTGATTTCGATACGCCTCGGTCACCTGATTTTCAGCAACTCACATTAGACACCTATGCCATTATTTCTGACTGGTATCACTACGCCATTTTAGAACTTATGAAGGTGAAAGGGTTTAAAACATCCTCTTCATGGATCGCGAAAGCTCTTGGTATTTCTAAAAGTGAAACCAATGTTGCTGTCGAAAGACTTATTCGCGTAGGACTTATTAGAAAAGCCAAGGACGGCAAATGGTTAGACACCTCAGGTGGATTCTCAACCAATATAAACGAGAATCTAACTTCGGCGGCATCTAAGAAATTACAAAAACAGACCTTGGAATTGTCAGTAAAAGCCCTTGAAGAGATTTCGGTAGAAATTAGAAATCACACTTCAATGACCATGGCTCTAAATCCAAAATCACTTCCGGAAGCCACTGAAAAAATAAGACGGTTCCGACGAAGTTTAACCCACTTTTTAGAAAACGATGGGCAACCAACTGAAGTTTATAATTTGGCCATTTCTCTTTACCCGCTGACCCAGGTGAATCCTGCCAAGACAAATTCCGGAGGAAACTCATGATCTATCGTCTACTTTGTTTTTATATTTTAGCGTCGATGGTTTGTTTACCAGCTGTCGCCGCAGTAAAATTGGGCCGCGAAGGCGGAGGCTCCGCGGGTCGTGAAGGCGGTGGTACAGTTGTGAACTTTGACTCTATGACTGACACTTATAGTCTCGTCGATTATTCTGATTCTTCCGCCACTGACTCCTCGAGCACTGATTCTTCCTCTACCGATTCTTCTGCGAGTACATCCGATGCGACTGCAGAAATGAATCGTCAGGGGCACTTCACCAACTCATCAAATATTCTTTACGGAAAAGGTGTTGATGAATACGAAAAGGCGGCTGAGATTGTAAATCGACTCAAGAAACTTGATCCCGAGAGGGCCCAAAGATATTCAAGGGATATAAATCACTTACGTGCGCAAATTCAAGAGTCTTGGGATCTTAACCAATTTGAAGTTGGTGGAGACAATAGCAACAATAGGTTTTATGTCTTTTTAAAAGATTCTAAATCACAATCGATTTCACAGTACTTTCTTAATATGACTGTATGGAAAAAAATGAATTCTGACAACAGAGCGGGGGCTATTGTCAGCGAAGTCATAAATAATGATTTTAGTCACTTGTACAATTTGTATTCCTCAAGTTTGGTGAGGACTTTCAATACTTTTATCACCTCTCGCCACTTTAAAGAAGTATCCATCGTCGCGTACGGCTCCCTTCTTGAAAACTTAGGACTAAGGTACTCTGTTTTGGCAAGTGACGTTTCCCTCCATAGTAAGGGAGTCTTTGTAGAATTAGCTCAGTTTAGAGGGTTTGCCGACGGAAGTATCGGTGGTCGTCTGACAAAACCCCAGTGGATTCCCGCCGGAAAAGCTCTTCAACTCTTTTCATCAATAGGGTTTGTCAGTTTTGACCC
>Ga0206917_1107_pt1 | contig 22376 bp, 24 predicted proteins | sample Alteio_BWOrgHeat_68_FD_152931 | JGI IMG/M metagenome (GOLD analysis project Ga0206917, IMG submission 152931) | Enriched cells from forest soil in Barre Woods Harvard Forest LTER site, Petersham, Massachusetts, United States -... | ecosystem: Environmental > Terrestrial > Soil > Temperate forest >...
GATTCCAATGGTCGTGTCGTGCTGACGGTCTGCGATATCACCAAGGAACAGGACGTGAAAGCATGGGTTGGCAGCGTATCCGGCTCACTCGGCGATAGCGGCCTCAATCTTTTGATCAGCAACGCAGGTATTCTCACTCCCGGGCCGGTCGAGATTCTGGCGCTTGACGCCATCCGGCATGAATTCGAAGTCAATGTATTTGGCGCGCTGTCCGTCATAAACACTTTCCTGCCAGCGCTACGCAAGGCGCGGGGACGCATAGTCCAGATCAGTACATGGACAGCAAGCTTACCCCTTCCGTTCAACGGGCCATCCGGTGCATCAAAGGCTGCGATGGAGGTATTTATGACGGCCTATCGCGCCGAGCTAAAACGTTTTGGCATAGATGTCACAGTGGCGATTGCGGGTAATATGCGCACCGGCGGCCCGGCAAAAACGGCAGCGGCCCTCTCTCATGTCGCCGATAAGATGACGACCGAACAACGTGAGCTATACGGACACGCGTTCGGTACGTTTGCAGCCACCCTCAACAGTATGCAGGGGAGCGGACTCGATTCAGCCTCCGCCGCCAAGAGAGTAATCGAGCTGGCAGAACAAACACCTCCGCCAATCCGAGCGGCGGTAGGGCAGGATGCCGAAGAGATGCTGAGGATCGTTCATGAGAAACCCGATGCGGAACAAGACACGTTCCGCCTCCAGGTCGTCGGCCTGAGCTAGATAATAATAACCACACCTTCACAATAAAGGAGCTAACAATGATCGAGATATTGGATACCAACGATAAACGCGCCGTTCGCAACAAAAATAACGTTCTTGCCCTTTACGAAGGTATGATTAACGAGAAGAAGTCCGTAGAAGCGACAGCCAAGTTTGTCAGCCCGGACTACATTCAGCACAATCCTCTGATCCCCGACGGCGCCGCCGCACTGGGACAGTTTTTTGGCAAGGTCACTACAGAACGAGCTCGCGCTCGTGTTGTCGTCCACCGGATTATCGCCGCTGGTGACTATGTGTGGGCGCACGTAAATTTTCTGAATCTGTTCAACGATGATCCTAATGATACTGGGATCGCTGGTGTCGATATATACAAAATGGATGCCAACGGAAAGGCCATCGAACATTGGGACACCTTGCAAATAGTCGGCGACCCGAAAAATTCGGCCCCATTGATCGGTCCCAACATCCCGCGTGCCAATTCAAATGGCATGTTCTGAAGTTAACGGCCCAAAGCAACTTTAACACCAGTAAGGAGAACCATCATGAAAAACGAGAACATATCTAGCAAAGCCGGACTCGGTGCATTTCTGACACCCGACAACTGTGCCATGATCCTGATCGACCATCAGCCCTTTCAGTTTGCTGGCATGAAAAGCCATGACCCTCAAACGATTATCAACAACGTCGTGGGCCTGGCAAAGACAGCCAAGATGTTTGGCGTCCCTACGCTTCTGACAACTGTCATTGAAGAGCGTGGCGGTTATATCATAAAACAACTCCAGGATGTATTCCCTGATCAGAAGCCCATTAATCGCACTTTCATTAATGCGTGGGAAGATGAAAAAATTGTGAACTGGGTCAAGAAATCCGGCAAGAAAAAACTCGTCTTTGCCGCTCTCTGGACGGAAATCTGCCTTGCGTTCCCGGTTATCCATGCTCTTGGTGACGGTTATGATGTTTATTTCGTTACGGATGCTTCAGGCGGTGTAAGTCTAGAGGCGCATGAAGTTGCGATCCAGCGCATGATTCAGGCTGGCGCCGTGCCGCTTACATGGGGTGTTTTCTCGGCTGAACTTCAACGCGATTGGGCTAGGGAAAAGACCACGGCAGAACTTGGCAAGATCGTGATAGACCACCACGGCAGCACAGGAACGTCACTCCTCTGGGAACTGCAGCTTCTTGCTACTCACGCTAAGTAACGTGCCTGACATGCCCACCGCATCTACCTGTCTCCACCCGCAATATATCCTCAATATTTATAAGGACCCCTCATGAGCAAATATCAGATCGCCGTCGTTGTTGGCAGCCTGCGTCAGGATTCATTCAATCGCAAGCTGGCGACCGCTATTGCTAAGTTCGCGCCGGTGGAGTTCTCATTCACCCATTTGCAAATTGGCGATCTGCCGCTTTATAACCAAGATCAGGATGGCTCCCCGCCTGAATCGGTGAAACGCCTCAAAAGCGAGGTCATTGCCGCGCAGGGACTTTTGTTTGTTACACCGGAATATAACCGTTCAATCCCTGGCGCCCTCAAGAATGCCCTCGATCATGGCTCCCGCCCCTATGGCCAGAATGCTTGGGGTGGTAAGCCTGCCGGCGTATTGGGAGTATCCCTCGGCGCTGCGGGTACTGCTCTCGCACAACAACATTTGCGCAATATTCTTGCCTACCTGGATGTGCCAACGCTGGGCCAGCCGGAGGCTTTTATCCAAGTTAAAGACGGCCTCTTTGATGCAAATGGTGATATTGGCGAGGGCAGCAGAAAATTCCTGCAAGGTTGGATGGACAAATACGTCGCCTGGATAAAGAAGCATGCTGCCTGACATGGGGTGTTTTCTCCGCTGAACTTCAACGCGATTGGGCTAGGGAAAAGACGACAGCAGAGCTTGGCAAGATCCTCATAGAGCACCACCGCAGTACCGGAACGTCACTCCTCTGGGAGCTGCAGCTTTTGGGACAAAATACCAAGAACTGATGGATTATGTTTGATACTAGATATCAATTTCAAACTAATAGCTAAAATTTGTACTTTCTTATTGTCATCAGAAAAATGATAATAGCTGTTTGGAGTTGATATGCCGCTTATTGAACTGACAATACACCCGCGTGAGGCCGATATCGGCGGCTTAAAAGTCCGGCGCCTTCTTCCTTGGCGCGAGCGTCGGATGGTCGGGCCTTTTATCTTTTTAGATCATATGGGACCCGCGAGCTTCACCGATGGTCAAGGTATAGATGTTCTGCCACATCCGCACATCGGACTTTCAACTGTCACGTATCTTTTTGAAGGCGATGTCGTGCACAAAGATACGTTAGGCTCCAATCAGCATATCCGGCCCGGTGATATTAATCTGATGACAGCGGGGCGCGGCATTGCGCATTCTGAGCGCACGGGGCCGGAAACAAGATCGCACCCCCATTGCATCCATGGCCTTCAAAGCTGGGTTGCGCTTCCAACTGAGCAGGAAGAGCAGGCCCCGGAATTTCTTCACTATAAACATGAGAATATCCCTGAAATTCGTGAAGACGGGGTAATACTAAAAGTCGCGGCGGGAGAAGCCTATGGTGTCAAGTCACCAGTAAAGACCTCAAGCCCTCTCTTCTATGTCGACACCTTTCTCAATGCAGGTAGTACGCTTGAGATCCCGCAGGCATATGCAGAGCGCGCTCTTTATCTGATCGAAGGGAGTCTGCGCATTGGGGGGCAAACAATTTCCGCGCCTCTATTACCTGTCTTTTCTCCAGGTAAGGTTGTGATTGAAGCGCTAACGCCGGCACACGTTATACTACTCGGTGGAGATCCACTTTCCGAGCCGCGTTATATCTGGTGGAATTTCGTTTCAAGTTCAAAAGACAGGATTGAACAAGCCAAGGAAGACTGGAAAGCTCAAAAGTTCGGAAAGATACCCGGAGATGAGAAAGAATTTGTTCCTTTGCCAGAGGTTCAGAAGCCAGAAAATATCTTATAAAGAGATGGTTCATATTTTAAAACAGGAAGACGAACGATGATAACCGGAAAACGTAATGAAGACTTGGTAGCTGAACTCTCTGTCAGGAATCACCATTTTCTCTCCGGCCTGCCGGAAAAACTCGGCGGTCACGATGAAGGTCCAACCCCGCATGAACTTCTTGAAGCCGCGTTAACAGCATGCACGATACTAACGGCTCAAATGTATGCAGCTCGTAAGGGTTTTGCGCTCGATTCCACGGATGTAACAGTAAAAATTCTTTCTGAAGGTTCGGAAACGGTAATCAGTCGAGAAGTTTCTTTTCGGGGTAAATTGACGGATGAACAAAAAGCACGCATGTCCGAGATTGTAGAAAAATGCCCTATTCATCTTCTCCTTGAAAGCAACGTCAAAATTAATACGACACTTAGTGCAGAATAAGCCGCAGCCATTGTCATCCCCTATTCCACAAACTCTTCCATATCTGGAATGCGCGTAAAAGCAATCTTTGTGCCGGTGAAAGACTTCCCTTGTTCTGCCGTCATGCCGAGGAGGACGGGTTTCAGAGCATTACGCCCGCTTATCTCATTGAAAATCAAAAACCGTAAAGGCTCTCCTGCTCTTGCCATGGGACGGGCATGTCCTTTAGCAGTTTGCGCAAAGTTAGGGTTTTAGGTTGAGTACCATCAAGAATAGCTTCTTTGATTCTTGGTGATAGAAAATTCAGTTCGTATATTTCCTCGACATATTTTGGATCTAACTTCTCACGGTTGGCAATATTTTTGAGATTACTATTATTTTTAACAGCAATTCTCCATTTATACGCCTGGACCAAAGCTGCAACCAAAGAAATATCTCTGTCAACTAAAGTGTCCAAAACATCGTTACCTGTAGGATCTAACATTTTTTTGTTGTCCCAACGCTTGCTAAACTGGACGGGAATGGAATAGCGTTTTGATTCATTTTCTGTTTTTAAAAGTAGAACGAGTTTTTCTTCGTGGAGAATAGCCTTTTCTACATATTGGCGAATAGTGGACCTTTTCTCGCTAAGCCGCTTCTGATCCCACCCTTCGAAAACCTGTTGTGGCGCCATTTTTCTAACATGATCGAGAACCAATCTATCAAGATCTCCGATTCGGATATTTTTAGAGTGGGATTGGTCATCTCCTTCTTCGTTTGTTCGTGAACTAACATAGTAGTGATACTGTTTATCCTGATCTGGCCGGTTGCGCCCTTTCCCGCCACCTTTTGAAGAGTAGGCTTGATCATCTACGTCAAACAACAATCCCCTTAAAAGGCCGCTTGATTGATTTTGGTTATGTTCTGCATGGAGGTTTTTTTCATTAAGCCGGTTCTGGACCAGATCAAACAACTCTTTGCTTATTATGCCGTCATGTTCTCCCGGATAAGATTTATCTTTGTGAACTATTTCTCCAATGTATATTCGGTTGTGCAATAATTTATGCACCATTCCTTGATTGAAGACTCCTCCGCCTTTTTTCATCTTAGTATCAAGGCCAACCCAGACTTTGGTTCTGATACCCTTATCTTTGATGTTGTTTAGTAAGTCGTCGGTTTTTGAGATATTTAGATATTCTTGAAATATGTAGCGAACTGCATCCGCTTCTTCCGGAACGATGATCAACTTTCTATCTTTTACTGTATATCCAAGGGGCGGCGTACCGCCCATCCACATGCCTTTCCTCTTCGAGGCGGCAATCTTGTCGCGGATACGTTCACCGATTACTTCACGCTCGAACTGAGCAAAGCTCAATAGCACGTTCAATGTCAGACGCCCCATGGGCTTTGTAGTGTCAAATTGCTGGGTAACAGAGACAAAGAAAACTTTGAATTTATCGAAAATATCGATGAGCCGGACAAAATCATGCAATGATCGTGACAGACGATCCACCTTATAAACAACGACGACATCTACAAGCCCCTTCGCAATGTCTGCTATCAGCTCATTTAGCGCTGGCCTTTCTAGGGAACCTCCACTAAATCCCCCATCATCATAATGTTTAGGAAGCAAGTCCCAGCCCTGATGTATCTGACTTTGAATATAAGCTTCTCCGGCTTCTCGCTGAGCATCTAAGGAATTAAACGCTTGCTCCAAACCTTCTTGTGTTGATTTGCGGGTATAGATAGCGCAGCGAAGTAATTTTTTATCGTTTTCTGGCATGTTGCTTTCTTAATCCAAAAAACAGTGGGCCCGACCAATGCGAGCCTGTAATCTTATCTGCGATGACACTGAGAGAATCATAAATCCTGCCATCGTACAAGAACTGATCTTTGCTAATAATAGAAACCGTATATGTTTTTCCGTTCCATTCCCGAACGAATTTATAATGCTTCTTGGGATTAAACTTCTTCCCGGAGCATATCAAAGGGTTTTCAGCAAGCGTATCGAGTCGCTCCTGCATTTGTGGAGACAGGCTGTCCTGGTCTCGTTCCTGTAGAAAATAAGCGATTTCATGAATAACAAGGCCTTTGCTTCGAGGGCGTGGCCTTCCCTTGAAGAGATCTGCCCACATTACCTGCAATTGTTTAGGATCTAAGGCCTTCAATCCATCGGGATTGTCGGCGTACTCATGGTATTTTCTGTTCTTCACTTTTCCTCCTATTCCAGGAATTCTTCCATATCTGGAATGCGAGTAAAAGCAATTTTACTTCCGGTGGCCGCGCTTGCTTTGCCTGCCGTCATACCCAGCAAGACAGTATCGCGTCCAAATTTGTGATTGAGAGCATCAATGGCCGCAGAAATCTTCTCGTTCTTAACGCGCTTCTTGTTTTCCACAGGTTGCTTCAGGCTATCGAATAGATCGGGCTGCACCTGTAGGTTTTTGGCTTCAACCAGCTTATGTAGAACGATATTCACCTTCTTGATACGACGGTTCTTCGATTCTTTTATCAGTTCGTGCCAGATTTCATCGAGCAACTGCAGAAATATAAAACTGTCTTGCGATGCTTCACAGCGCGCTTCAAGTCCCAGCCGTGGCCCATCCTCAACCCTATACGAGACAGAGAAGGAGGCAGCGTAATAGTTCATGCGTCGTAGACGTGCTGCCGCTTTCATCGTCAAGCGTCGTGCGATCGTATATGCTTGTGCTGGCGGACGCATTTCTGGGGACAAAACATGACTGTGGCCAACGCTACCTGTTTCCGTCTCCTGATCGGGCAGGTCATAACCGCGTAGGTAATACCACATCTTCTCGCCCCAGATGCTGCCCCAGACGGCGCGGAGATGCTTTGGCTGCAGGCTTAGGAGCTTTTGCATGTCGTAAATACCAGCCTGGTTAAGGCGTTTCTCCATATTTGCACCGATGCCGGGCAGATCACGAAGTTTTAGCTCCAGCAGGCGTGTGCTCATATTCTCCGGCGTGAGGATGGTGAATCCGTCCGGCTTTTGCATGTCAGTGGCGACCTTGGCGAGGTATTTGCTAGAGGACACACCAATAGAGCAGCGCACATATTCACCGATGTTTTTTGCAATGCCAGCCTTAATGGACTTAGCGATCTCGGTGATGCGGGCGACGCTCATCTCGTTCTTCATAAGCTGGCAGGCCATCTCATCTATCGAGCAGACTTTGGTTACCGGGATATGCTGGTCAATTTCATCAAGGATGCGCTCGTGGAACTCGACGTAGTGGTTATGCCGCCCAAGGACGCAGATAAGACCTGGGCACATCTTCCTAGCCTCGTAGACGGGTGTGCCGGTCTTGACGCCAAAAGCCTTCGCCTCATAGCTGGCGGCAATCGCACAGGTAGTCTCCGTTTCAACCGGGATGACGGCCACAGGCTTGCCGCGCAGGCGCGGATCCATCTGCTGCTCCACACTGGCGAAGTAGCTGTTAAAATCGACGTAGAGCCAGCGGAGCTCTTTTGGTGGCATAAAGGACGATGACATGGGCAATAAAACCTATTTGTTCCTATTTTGTTCTTTTTTGGGTAAATGTCAATATACTTATTGAAATTAAGCTCTTAATCCCACACACTGGCCTTGATTTGCCCTCTACAGGCAGATCGGGGCCTTAATAACCCCGCTACGTTCGGATGACGTTCCGTCAACACGTCGCTTCTCGACCTTTATGGCCGGGAGGCGATGGCGCATGTCCAAGGCTTCGGCCTAAAGGCTATCGCGGTCGTAACGTAGCGGCTTATTAACTCCCGGTCTCCAGAGAGGGCATCTCTGGAGACTTTTTTTTTCGGGAGAAAATACGTGGCTTTCAAGATTCCCAAAATCAACGGCATTCATCTTACATTATGCACGATCATTGTATTTTGGGTGTTCGTCAACTTTGTCACTGGGGGCAATACACCGGCCCAGAATAATCAGCAACCGGCACAAGAAGGCTCATCCGCCAGCGCGAATTCATCACACAACGAAGCGCCCGCAGAAGATACGGATTATGCTGCCGCCATTCAGCGACTAACGCCATTGGCTGAACAAGGTGATGCCGATGCCCAAGACGACCTGGGAGGCGCATATATAAATCTTGCAATAGATGGAAAATTCGCGAGCCAGGAAGAAGTCGATGACACCTATAGAAAAGGCATAGAATGGAAAACCGCTGCTGCAAAGAGCGGCAAGGTCGACGCCCAAATCACAGTTGGAACGGAATATGCTAGTGGCGATCATATAAGAAGAAATTTTAAAGCAGCGATTGAATGGTATCGGCTTGCAATAAAAAAACAAAAAAGCCCGATTGAGGCCTACAGATCTTTTTCTATTCTTGAGGAAATATGGCAGCATAATGGCGCAGTTCCGCAGGATATCATTAAAGATATTGAGATAAAGGCAGAACAAGGCGATCCCGGCGCGCAAAATAACCTCTCCACCATGTACATGAGCGGAAAGGGCGTGGCGCACAATCTGCAAACCGGGATGCTGTGGCTTAGGAAAGCAGCATATGGCGGCTTCAATTTTTCTCAAGGTAAATTGGGGTTCATGTTCTCCCTCTTTCCGCTAGAGGATGATGCTGAAACATATTTCTGGTATTCAATAGCCAACACCACGTCCGACCACTCAAATAATTACCCGGATTATAAAGATTCGCTTGACCGGATAGGACCCAAGCTCTCGCCCACAACTCTACTAAAATTGCAGCAACGTATTGCAGCATGGGGGCACTATTCACCAGAGGAAGCTGATGAAGAGCTGAAAGACTTTAAAGCCGCTATAGAACCTCACCCATTGGCGGCACTGGTTGCCGCCAGAAAGAATGGCACGCTCGTCAAAATCAAACTTTTGCCTGGACGACACATTATACAAGGCGTTATTGGCACACAGGGAGCTGGAGCCAGAATTCAGGATTTGGAAGAAAGAGAGAAACAAATATTCTCCGAGGACGATAAACTGCAAAAAACAAGCAAACGTAGCCATGCTTACCTAGACCAAAGATATTTTGTCGAATCCTCGCTGGATATTTATAACTCCATTGTCCGCAGTGATAAAGATATGTACATGCTGGTGGTCTTTAATGATGGCGATCCGGTTTACATTTCGCCAGACAACGATTTCTTTACTCCGCCATATTATATAAAAGTCCGGCCCGCCAACCCAGATACCCAACTTCAGCCCGGACAGCCCATGTCCGACTACTGGGTCCCAGAATTTAATATAGAGACACAGCCATAAAGCGAGTTGCCGTACTCACCTAACGGATCAAGGTCTTTTTCTTATTGTTTGTGATAACGGAGCTTGTGGAAATATTCTGAGCCCTGGAATTCAGTCAATGGCACTTTTTCATCTGCTTGCCGATAAGCCAGGCATTGACGGGCAAGGCGGCAATATAACCCGCCGGTACAGCCGCCGCTAAAGCTTCCCAAAACAGCGGATTAAATACGGAACCCGTGCGAACACCGCCCATGTGATAATCGACTGCGTTCATGACAAGTTCCATGACTCCGATGGACAGCAGTTCACCGAGCCAAACAGCCTTGAACGCAGCGGCAAGATCCAGCTTTGCACGGCGCATCAACGGGAAAACCGTCAGTGAAAAGCCGCTCATAAAGGCAAGTATCGTACTAAGAACCATCGAGGTATATGGATGCAGGCCCATCGTGACGCCAATAGACAAGCCCGCCAATTCACCGATCATGCACCCGGTTAGGCAGTGCAGCGTGGCATGAAGGGCGGCTTTGAGGGATGAATCGCCATGATCGCTGCGGGGAGCAGCGGGAGTTTCGGCGTGGCCGCAATGGTGAGGATCGTGTTTCATGTTTATTACCTTACAAAATATTGAGCAACAAAGGCGAAGAAGAACCCAACGGTATAGGCAGCCAGAGAAAACAGAAAGAGGCTAAAGCTGATACGCCGCAGCTTCTTGCAGGCTATGGCTTCCCTCGCATCGATAGGGCATGGCGCATTGCGCGTCATATACCGGCTAACGCCAGACACAAGTAGCATGATCCCGGCAAAGATGAATAATCCAACCTTATGCTCGGAAAGCCATATAAGTTGCGGGAACGTACTCACAAGACCGACCACTGCCGCCCCTGCGCCGAGTGAAACGAGGAGCGCAGGCAGGGCACAGCAGAGCAACGTGCTCAATGAACCGAAAAGGGTCAGTGTCGGCAGGACACCCTCATGAAGTTTTTTCATTTTTGCCTCTTGATGTTGGTAACAGAATAGCCAGCATCTGTGATGAGGCCAGTGATTGTCTTATCGTCGATGGTTTGTCCGTCTTTGGTGCTGATTGTGACCAGCTTTGTATCCAGATCGACTTTCACCTTATCTACAGCAGGCTGTTTCTTGAAAGTCTTCTCAATGCTTGTTGCGCAGAAGGCGCAGACAAGGCCATTCACCGAGGCTGTGATTGTTTCCGCTTGTGCTGTGCTTGCTATTGTTAGCAAAAGCATCGCTGTCATTAAAAATTTACGCATAGGTAGTCTCCTTAAAATTGTAATATCCAGTTGAACATGGCTTTATGATCGCTGCTGTAGCCCGCTTCCGCCAGCGTAGTGTGATAGAAGAATCGCACCAGCGGCGTGAAGACTATCGTATGGTCTTTATCGGGGTGGTCATCGACCTGCAGCATCAGAAAAGTATTCACATCATCATAATTGCCGAGATAAGGTGCTACGCCCACACGCGCCCGCTGCCAGACATACGAATCCATGTTCTGGGCATCCATCAGGCGAAGTTCATAGGAGGTGAAGACGCGCCTTGTCTCGTAATCCGCCAACATGCCCGTCCAGACGCTGGGTTTGGTTTGCCCACCAAGCGTGGATACACCAGCACCTGTCATGTTGAAGATGTTGCCTTGACCATCAGGCAGGTTCCAGCGTTTGACCAGCGTATTAAGCTGCGGGCCAACCGTTAGCATGTTCTTGCTGCCGCCTTCCTCCTGCTTGGCATAGAGGCCGAAGGCGTAGTCGGGCGTCAACGTATAATCAACCGCCAAAGTATGACCTGTCTCGTCATTCTCCTGCATGACCATCGTGCCGCCGACATAGGAAATAGGCTTTGCCAGTGCTGGTTGCGGAGCCATCAGAAGCAAAAGCACTACAGGGATTAGTTTTCTAAGCTGTTTCATGATTTCACCTGATTATTCTTGTTCTGATGTATTTGGAACAGGGGCAGCTTGAGCAGGGTCAGCATGCGCCAGAACCAGCGTCATTCCGCATATGGGACACACCCCGCCCTTTTTGCCATGTATGTTTTTGTGCATGGGACAAACATAGTCTTCAGTGACAGACGGCGCGGCGACGCTTTCCTGATTTTTTCCTGTGTCATTTTGTGCAATCAGAGTTGCCGGGGGCTTGCCAAAAATGAACGGGACGATATTGGATGTAGAGAGCAAGGTTGTTCTCTCGTCGGCATGGGCCGCGATGGGAAGAACCATAAGGGAAGTGAATATAAAGTGAATAATACGCATAAAAATCTCCATTTCTTGAGTTGCAAAAGAACAAGAAGAATGGAGACGGCTTAAATTCTTAAGCGTTGCGTAGCAAGGAAGATGGGTAGGTGCGTTTCCGAGAGGCCGGAGAGCCTTTCAAAAGGCGGGCCTCTGGCGGTACTGTTACTAATAAAACAAAAACTCTCGTTCAGTGCCAGGATTTGAACAACGGGAAAGGTATGCTTTGCAATATCTACCTTCTTTAAGATCGGCGCATCGCTGGCATGTAGCAAGTCGATCTTCATGCAGTCTTTGAAAAACATCCCACCCGGACAGTCTTTTTGAGCGGGTTTCGGGCAGCAGGGCATATCTTTTGCCATCTGAGCCATATGAGGTTGCTGTTGCTGATGCTGCATAAACTGTGCGCACGCCAATCCCGGCGTGAACATGATAAGAACCATCAGTGACAGAATAAAACGTCTCATACCTCATTCTAGCATGAAACCAGGATAAAAAGTAAACCCTCTAAAAATCAATGCCTTACTAGGTAGTTTTTAGTACGACCCAGGCTTCATCATCTTATCCGCCGACTTTTTAAACTCATTATACGATTTCTGAGCATCCTCAGCAGACATGTTAGGGTCGAAAGGTTTTACCTTACCCAGTTCAAGCTTAGTCTTCATGCCAATGAAATTTTCTATCGGATACTTGATCATTAGGTCTTTCAGCATCCGCGTAGAAGTCTTATCACCATTCATTGAGTCTATAAAAAGCTTTCTCATCCAGGCCTGCAGATTTGATATCTTTCTCTTTTTTCCATTTTGTTTTGCTAACATTTCCCCTTCCATTTCAGCCTTTAAAGCTTCACCCACGCTTTCTGGCTTTACGACTTTGCATCCTTTTGGGCGCCCCTTGGGATTCCCGGATTGCCCCGGTTTAAACCGGGTACTTTTGGGCGGATTTTTGTAGCCTACTTTTTCGTTATTATCAGACATGTTCGCCTCCATTGATAAGAGTGGGCTTAATTCCAGTCATCTGCTCGAAACGGAATAAAATGACATCGCAATATTTTGGCTCAAATTCGATGACATAGGCTCTACGTTTTGATTGTTCAGCTGCCAAAAGAGTCGAGCCACTTCCCGCAAAGCAATCTAAAATAATGGCGCCTTGTTTTGAACAATCGATGATGGCATCTGCAATCATCTGCACATTTTTGACTGTCGGGTGCCACTTCAAATCATTCTTATGACTGTTGCTGATATGAATACCGGGATAGTCCCAGACATTGGTGCGGTTGCGACCGTGCTTGCCGAGCTCAATGTTATTGATGTGCGGCCCTTTGCCGTTTTTGAATATAAACACCAGTTCGTGCTGCGAGCGATACAGGCTGCCCATTCCGCCAAGCTGCTTGTTCCAGACACATAAGTTTTTGAACTCCGTGTAAACAGCCGTGGCGGCAGACATGATTTCTGCAATATGGCGCCAATCCATACAAATATAATGTAGGGAGCCATCTTTGGAGTAAGAGACCAGGAAACCCAACGCCTTTCTTAAAAACGACGTAAATTCCTGTTCGGACATCTCCCCTGAGGCGAAGGCGAACTCTTCATGTTTGACTTTGCCGTTGCCACAAACATGTCCGTCTATGGAAACGTTGTAAGGAGGATCCGTGAAAATAAGATCAGCCTTCTGGTCACCGAGGAGAATATCAAAGCTTTTTTGATCCAGGCTGTTGCCGCAATAGAGGCGGTGGCTGCCAAGCTGCCACAGATCGCCGGCACTGGCCTGTTTAGGAACGCTTTCTTCTTCCGGAAGGACATCCAAGGAGCTGCCTTCATTCTCATCCATTTGAAAGTTCATGATCGAGTCGATCTCGGGTGTCTCAAACCCGGTCATCGTCAGATCGCAATCGATGTCATACTCAAGAAGGTTTTGAAACTCGATCTTGAGGATCTCTTTATCCCATCCTGCCTTCTCCGCCAGCTTGTTATCGGCCAGTATGTATGCTTTCTTTTGCGCTTCCGTCATGTGCTCGAGATAAATCACGGGCACTTCGGTCATACCGTTTTCTTTTGCGGCCAATAATCTTCCATGCCCGGAAATAATGGTATGCGATTGATCAGCAAGGATCGGATTATTAAACCCGAACTGCTTCAAGCTTCGGCTGATTTGCGCGACCTGCTTTTTGCTATGTGTGCGGGCATTGTTCTCGTACGGGATCAACATATCGATGGGTATCATTTTGACTTGCAACGTAGGCATAGGCTCTCCTTCACGCAAAATGCGTGTTAAAAAAGGTTCTTTTTCATCCATCTTTTTGGTGGATCCCAATCTCGGAGATCTGATTCTACGGTATCACATTCGTTTCCGATGTCAAATTTGCCCTTATATTACAATGACTTGCACATTATAATGTACGGGCACGTCAAAAGGCATTGATAACAAACATTTTTCCGGGCTGACAAAAATGTCCTGTCCTCGCCCAATAAATAGATTCAAAATTTTTTTCTAAAATAAATAGCTCGCAGCACTATCTATGATACCACTGCTTCCCCGGAAACCAGGAAGAAGATGAACTGTAAGAGCCGCCTGATGAAGACCTCTCTTCATCACCACCAAGCTTCTCAGGATCTTCAGACAGACTGATCAGGGGATTTCCATGAGCAATAAAATCTATGCTATTGGCATGCTTTATTGCCCACTCCTTCCAGCTTTTGAATTCAGCCTCCTCTGCCGGTAAGCGTCCCTGGCCTCTTGCCTCTTCAACTGCCGCTATGTATTCACGGATGGTTTGCGCTCGCTTCCAGGCAAAGGCCTTTTTCTCAAGATTCAGTCTCCGCTGTTGTTCCTTTTCTGCTGCCTGCCGGCGCAGATGACGCTGATGTTCAGCTTCCCGCTCAAGGCGTTCCTTTTCTTCCTTTTCAAGCCGCTGCGATTTCGCGCTCCACATTACTTCGATAATTTTTACGACCACTTCGTTTAACCTTTCTTCAAAAGGCCTGGCATCGTCTTCCTGGATTTTGATTTTCGAATAACTGTAGTCTCCAGGATATAGAGTAATTTCCAGCATCCCCGTTGGTTCTTTCTCCTGGGTCCATCGCTGGTTTGAGGAATAATATTGGTTGCGGTCCTCTTTTTCTTTCTCTGTCAGCTCACGCCGTGATTGCTTGATACGTTCGTACATCTCGAACGAAACCTTGTCTCTTTCATAGGTAATCCAGAGGCCCCCGTGATGGTAGTTGCGGTTCTCTTCCTGAATTTTAAAACCTCTTTCTTCAAGTTCCTTGAAGAGGACGCTGAGAATTCTGCGCCGGCGCCGCTCAAGCGGTGTTGGGGGAGATCTGTGGCTAAAGCTTCCATACCGCTTGTTCATTTCAAGCTCGCGTTCTTCATCCTTGATCCAGCTGTTTACAATAGAATGTGGATTATGCAGCGTAGCCGGGACCTTGATCTGATGTTCCGGCAAGGCTTCCCGGGCAATAGCTTCCTGAATGGAAGCCGGAAGAGCCGGCTCTTCTTTTTTGCCGGCTGGTGCCGCGGTCCCTGTAACAGGCTTTGCTTCACTTAACAGGATAGCTGTATCTGGCTTCTGCGGATCGAGTATGACCAACGGCGGCTTATGAACCTTGTGGCCGGCGGCTTTTTTTGCCCAATAGCCGCGCGGGGGAACAGGAATACTATTACGCTCACAAAGCTTGGCCATGCCCCGATCCGACAAACCGTAGTCTTTGGCAATTGTGCTCATGGGTTTCGACCAAACAAGGTCATATAATGCTTTTCTGTTAAGCTGTTTCGTCATGAAATTATTACTCCTGAAATGGGGGGATTTTATCGAAGATTGGCTATTTTGAAATGGGCATATATTTAACGTAATTAAGAGGTGAGCTTATGGCGCCCTGGGCGATTAGGCTCTCTTTTACTGCGCCTGTTCTATTCCCTATGCTGCCTGCTGGCGCTCTGATGCCGTCCTGATAGGGAGTCTGTTCCAGGCCCTGTTATTTTCTGATCAATTTTTTTGATATGCTGTATTTGGTCGATGTTTCAGGGGGATGCGGCGCTTGGAGCATTTTATTGCTCGAAAAATTAGCAAAAAATCCCTGCAAAATCGCTGATATATCAGGTGCACAGCAAGAGCTGTCATGACATACTCCCCCCACCACCATTCTTTTCTAGGTTTTCTACGTTTCCGGAGACAATGCCCCAAAAGCCCGCTGTTAGCGGGCTTTTGCGGGGTATTGTTTTGGGTGGACTACTGAGACACCTTAGACCCAGCCCAATTAAGAGGGTTTCTCTCCAACTGGGTGGCTGGTAGTCCGTCTGGCAATAAATTTTGAGCATCTCTATACAGGATAATGGATCATTAAATAGCAAAAATTAAAAACCCTATGGCTAACAAATATAGGATTGTCATCACGCGAAGGAGAAGTTTCTTATGCTGAGTTATCAAAGCTCATGGCGGAGGCAGCAAAAGTAGCAGAGGAATTGCCCGTATTATCAACAGCCAAAAATGGCTCGTTGAAAATAGTTTAGATGCGGCACGACGAGGTAGGCTTAGATTGATTGCGGCCCCTGACGTGAAGCCTCCGATTTTAATTCCAGCCATCTTCTCCCCCTAACAAAAAAATTTATTTCAAATTAAAGATTAACACCGGCACTAAATCTACCCAAACGGCTAAACCCCGAATGGCTAGGGCGGAAATAACGAAAAATTAAATGAATCGGGACTAAGCTGAAGGTAGAAAGTCATTCATTCTCTTTATCAAGCTCCGAAACAAAAATATATCTGCACAGCGAATATACAAAGGCCCTTCAAAAGTAAACGGGAGGAAAAATGATGAATTATAAAAGCACTTCTTTGGCGCTTGGAACCGTTCTCCTTGTTGTCGTGACGGCAAACGCCAGCTTCTATTTTGCCAGACATGCGGCACAACCCGAAAAGGTTGCTGCGGCGCCGCCTGCCGCAGCGCCGGCGTCTGCTCAAAAACAGCACACCGCAAAGAAATGCGACACTAATCCCACTGGCCAGGTTATCGGCGGAGTCGGCGGCGGTGTTGTGGGCAGCCTGGTCGGCGGCGGGGTCGGAAAAACCGCAGCGACAATTGGCGGCACACTGGGCGGCGCTTATCTTGGCGGCAAAGCGGTCCCCTGCCAGTAGAAAATCCCTGTCTTAACGTTGTTTCAAAAAAGGAGTGTATCATGAAAACATTTGTCAGACTAATTAGCATTGCAATGCTCGGCGGCATGGTGATATCCGGCTCCCCTGCAAAAGCCGATACGGCCTATCACAGCGTTTACGAAGCGCCCGTCACGAATACTGACGCTTTTTCTTTGCTGGATAAGTATCGCAACAATGTCCTCACACCCGAGGAATATAACAATGCCTCGAACGCACAGCCCTTCAATGAGGTTGACACCAACAAAGACGGCTTCATCAGCAGGTCTGAATTCTATGCCAACCGCCGCGTCGACGCAGACGGACTTAGCCCGGAAGACCTGAACGAGCTTCAGCCAGCCGCCGGCAATGATATGCTGCGTAACGACTGTGTGTATAACGATGACAAATCCTGCGAGGTGCGCCCGTATTAGGATGTTTAACTATCCAGCACTGGCGCCAGCCACTTCCCCGCTTCCGCAATACTGATGCCCCTGCGCCTGGCGTAGTCTTCGAGCTGGTCGCGGCCGATGGTGTGGATGCTTAGGTAGTAGCTGTCGGGGTGCGAGAAGTACCAGCCGCTGACGGAAGACGCGGGCCACATCGCGAGGCTTTCCGTGAGGATGATGCCGGTATTTTTTTCAACATCAAGCAACTCGAAGAGCGTCGTCTTCTGCGTATGGTCGGGACAGGCCGGATAGCCCGGCGCGGGGCGTATGCCGCGGTATTTTTCGTCGATCATCTCTTCGTTGCCGAGATGCTCGTCCTTCGCGTAGCCCCAGTATTTTCTGCGCACCTGCATGTGCATATATTCCGCGAAGGCTTCCGCGAAGCGGTCAGCGACGGCCTTGGCCATCATGCTGCTGTAAGGATCATTTTTGTCTTCGAATTCTTTAATGATTTTTTCAAGGCCGTCGCCGGATGTCACGGCGAAACCGCCCACATAATCCTTCTTGCCGCTCTCCACGGGCGCGATGAAATCGGACAGGCAATAATCGGCCTTGCCTTCTTTTTTCTTCGACTGCTGGCGCAGACCGTAGATGCGCGCGCGTTCCTTCGTGCGCTGCTCGTCTTCATAAACGATGATATCCTCGTTGCTGCTCGCGGCGGGGAACAGGCCAATGACGCCGCGCGGGCGCACACGTCCATCCTTCATGAAGAATGCGATCATCTTTTGCGCGTCATCGAACAGCTTTTTCGCTTCTTCTCCGCGCACGTCATCGTCAAAAATCTGCGGGTATTTCATCATCATGCCCCAGGTATAGAAGAAGGGCGACCAGTCGATATATTCCAGCAGGGTTTCGAAACTCACGTCATTGAAAACATGAACGCCGGGTTGCGGCGGAACGGGCGGCGTATAGCTCTGCCAGTCCGGGCTGAAACGGTTTTTCTGCGCTTCCGCGAACGGTACCATTTCCTTCTTCGCCCTGTTCAGGAACCTCTGGCGCGCCTGTTCGTACTTCTGATTGATCTCGGCATGATAGGCCACGCGCAGCTTTTCGTTTATGAGGCTGTTCATCACGCCGACGGCGCGCGAGGCATCCGGCACATAAACGACGGGCGATTTATAATGCGGCGCGATCTTGACGGCGGTGTGCATTTCAGATGTGGTCGCGCCGCCGATCAGCAGCGGGACCGTGAATCCCTGCCGCTGCATTTCCTGTGCGACATAAGACATTTCCTCGAGCGACGGCGTGATAAGGCCCGAAAGACCGATAACATCTATATTCTGGTCACGCGCCGTCTGCAGGATTTTTTCGCACGGCACCATGACGCCAAGGTCGATGACTTCGTAGCCGTTACATTGCAAAACAATGCCGACAATGTTCTTGCCGATATCGTGAACATCGCCCTTGACGGTCGCGAGCAGGACTTTGCCTGCGCTCTTGGCCTTGGCGTCTTTTTCGGCTTCCATGAAGGGCATGAGATAGGCCACAGCCTGCTTCATGACGCGCGCCGACTTGACCACCTGCGGCAGGAACATCTTGCCATCGCCGAAAAGATCGCCGACGATGCTCATACCCGCCATCAGCGGGCCTTCGATAACTTCCAGCGCACGTTTGTAGTTCTTGCGCGCCTCTTCCGTATCACCTTCGATATGTTCGGTTATTCCCTTGACGAGAGCGTGCTCAAGCCTTTTCTCGGGTGACAGCCTGCGCCATTCTTTTTCATCTTCTTTTTCTTTGCCGCCGGTGCCTTTGTATTTTTCGGCGAGCGTCAGCATGTTATCTGTCGCTTCAGGGCGGCGGTTGAGGATCACGTCCTCGGCGGCCTCGCGCAGCTCGAGCGGGATATCGTCATAGATCGCGAGCTGTGATGCATTCACGATACCCATGTCCATGCCCGCCTTCGTGGCATGATAGAGAAAGACGGCATGGATCGCCTCGCGCACGGGGTTATTACCGCGGAAAGAGAACGAGACGTTGGAGACGCCGCCGCTGATCAGCGCATGCGGCAGGCTGGATTTTATTTTCTTCGTCGCCTCGATGAAATCAAGGCCGTAATTGTTATGCTCCTCCATCCCCGTCGCGAGCGCGAAAATATTGGGGTCGAAAATGATATCCTCTGCGGGGAACCCGGTCTTCACGAGAAGGTTGTAGGCTCGTGTGCAGATTTCCACTTTGCGCGTAGCCGTATCGGCCTGTCCTTTTTCATCGAAAGCCATGACGATAACAGCGGCGCCGTAAAGACGCGCGAGACGTGCCTGGCGCAGGAACTGCTCCTCGCCTTCCTTGAGGCTGATGGAATTGATAATACATTTGCCCTGCACGCACTTCAGCCCCGCCTCGAGAACCTCCCACTTCGAGGAGTCCACCATGACGGGCACGCGTGCGATGTCGGGCTCGGCCATCACGTTATTGAGGAAGGTCTTCATGGCGAGTTTTGAATCCAGCATGCCTTCGTCCATATTGACGTCAATGATCTGCGCGCCGTTTTCAACCTGGTCGCGCGCGACGCTCGCCGCGTCGCCATAGCGGCCTTCCTTGATAAGGTTTTTGAATTTGATGGAACCCGTCACGTTCGTGCGCTCGCCGACGTTGACGAAAAGGCTGTCATCATTGATTTCGAGCGGCTCAAGACCGGACAACCGGCAGGCTTTCGGGATATGAGGAACCCCGCGTTTCGGCAGGGCGGCAACGCCAGTGGCGATGCGGTGTATATGCGCCGGCGTCGTGCCGCAGCAGCCGCCGACGATGTTCAGAAATCCCGATCTCGCCCATTCCACGAGCTCTGTCGCCACCTGTTCCGGCGTTTCATCGTAGCCGCCGAAAGCGTTGGGCAGCCCCGCATTGGGATAAGCGCAGACATGCGTGTCGGAAATTTTCGAGAGCGTCTGGATATACTGGCGCATTTCTTTCGGCCCCAGCGCACAGTTAAGGCCGATGGAAACGGGCGCGGCATGGCGCACCGAGTTCCAGAAGGCTTCGGTGGTCTGACCTGAAAGCGTGCGTCCGGAGGCATCCGTGATCGTGCCGGAAATCATGAGCGGCAGGCGCGTATTTTTGTCGGTGAAATATTGCTCTGCGGCGAAAATCGCGGCCTTGGCGTTCAGCGTATCGAAGATCGTTTCGATGAGAAGCATATCCGCGCCGCCGCAAACCAGCCCGTCGATCGCCTCGTAATAAGCCTTCACGAGATCATCAAACGTGATATTGCGGAAGCCGGGGTCGTTCACGTCGGGAGACATGGAAGCGGTGCGGTTGGTGGGACCGATGGCTCCCGTAACAAAGCGCGGCCTGTCCTTGGTGCTGAGGCGGTCAACCGCGCGCCGCGCGATTTCCGCGGCGGATTTGTTGAGCTCGAAACTCAGGCTTTCCATGCCGTAGTCCGCCATGGAAATAGCGTTGGCGCTGAACGTATTGGTTGAAATGATATCCGCGCCCGCTTCGAGATAAGCGGTATGGATGCCCTCGATGATCGCGGGCTGCGTGAGATTAAGCAGATCGTTATTGCCCTTCACGGGCTTTTCCCAGCTCGCGAACCGGTTCCCGCGATAATCCGCCTCCTGCAGGTTATGGCCCTGGATCATAGTTCCCATAGCGCCATCCAGTATCAGAATGCGCCGCTCAAGGGCATTTAGGAGGTCTTCACGTTTGCTCATGTCAGGCGCGTCTCCATCCCGAGAATACAGCTGCAGGAATGTGCGCTAACCAACAACAAAACATCTACTTTCTTTTTCATCACCTTAGGATAACAAACTGTTTCTAGCAGATTTGAGTGAAAAATAGAAAATTAGAAAATTAAATGTTATATTAGGAGATACTTTTATTCATAATGCGCACAATCGACGCTGAATGAGACTAATGCGTGGTGTTGCGGGTGTCCCGGGGCCGATAAGGCCTAAAAGGTCGCGACATTTATATTAAAGGCAACCCCTTGCCAGGGATGCGCGTAAGTATTTTGAAGAGGCTCCATGACAAAAGCCCGTTTAAAAAAGGCTAGGAAAAATCCTGCACCGGTCTTCACCATCGGCCACTCCACGCATCCGATTGAGGAATTCATCGGCATGCTGAAGGCCTATGATATAGAAACTTTGGCGGACATAAGGACCATTCCACGCTCGAGGCATAATCCGCAATTCTCGCAGGAAGCTTTGGCTGCGGCGTTGAAATCCAGCGGCATCACTTACTGTTATATAAAAGAGCTCGGCGGATTGCGCCACGCGAAACAGGACTCGCCGAACATGGGCTGGCGCAACGCTTCTTTCCGGGGCTATGCTGATTATATGCAGACGGCGGCGTTTGAGAAGGCGCTGGAGGAACTTATGGCGCTCACGGAAAATTCCCGCACCGCCATTATGTGCGCGGAGGCTGTTCCGTGGCGCTGTCACCGCTCGCTCGTGGGAGATGCACTGACGGTGCGGCATATACCCGTAGAGGATATCATGTCGGCGCATAAATCCTCTCCGCATAAACTGACGGGCTTCGCGCAGGTGCGTGGGACGAAAATTACTTATCCGAAACCGAAAGAGGAAATGGATGACCTTTTCGCGGCTCCTTAACGACATCCGCGCCTGCACGCATTGCGCCAAACATCTCCCCTGCGGGCCAAGGCCGGTGGTGCAAGTTCATCCATCGGCGCGTCTTATGATCATCGGTCAGGCCCCCGGCAGAAAAGTGCATGAAACCGGCATTCCGTGGAACGATAAATCCGGCGAGCGTCTGAGACAATGGCTCGGGCTTGAACCGGCGTGTTTCTATGATGCAAAGCGCGTGGCCATCATGCCGATGGGTTTCTGCTATCCCGGTCAGGGCCGCTCCGGCGATAACCCTCCCCGCCCCGAATGCGCGCCGCGCTGGCATGCGCAGTTGAACGAACATTTACCGCGCATCAAACTCACGCTATTGATCGGGCAATACGCGCAGGCTTATTATCTGGACGATCGCCAGAAGACGCTCACGGAGACAGTCAGAAATTGGGAGGATTATCTGCCGCGCGGTTATGCGCCGCTCGTGCATCCCTCTCCGCGCAATATCGGCTGGTTTAAAAAGAACCCATGGTTCGAGAAAGAACTGGTGCCCGAGCTGCAAAAAGAAATCAGGAAACTGGGGTTGATTTAAAGCCTGAATATTTTTTTATATTCCTCTGCATCAAATCCGAGATGAATTTTTTCTCCGCATACAGTCAGCGGTCTGCGGATGATGGAAGGGTTTTTGATCGCTGTTTCATAAGCCAGATGATCGTCCATGTCCGCCTTTATTTTATCAGGCAAGCTGCGCC
>Ga0206917_1110_pt1 | contig 21776 bp, 22 predicted proteins | sample Alteio_BWOrgHeat_68_FD_152931 | JGI IMG/M metagenome (GOLD analysis project Ga0206917, IMG submission 152931) | Enriched cells from forest soil in Barre Woods Harvard Forest LTER site, Petersham, Massachusetts, United States -... | ecosystem: Environmental > Terrestrial > Soil > Temperate forest >...
ACCGCCAGCGGCCCTGGGCCCGGATGAATCACGAACCCGAACGCGTTGAGGCATAAAATGACGACCATCGCCGCCCCGAAGCATAGCGAAGGCGGGGGCCATCAAGCCCAGTTCGACGAACAATTTGGTGAACAGGATGTGGAGCTTGGACAGCGACTTGCCCGTGCTCTGCCGGACACGACGACGATCGCTGTGGAGCCGACGAACGCCATTGAAAGCGCCGCCAAGGCAAAGAAGTAGCCGGAGCCCTGCAATTCCATTGTCGGATTGTCCGTAAGCTTAAGGTTTCATCCCCGCCGGAGCCACGATTGACGATTTCAGTCCCATCTCGTCGAGCGCGTTGCGTACCAGCCCGGAGGCTTTGGCTTGCTCGATGAATTCGCTGACATAAGCCAGCGCCGCCGGCTTGCCCTTCGGCACGCAGACCGCGGTGGTCGAATTCAGAAACGTATCGGACAGCACGCGCGAACCCGGAATTTTGGCGACCAGCCCACCCAGCGACTCGCGTGACAACGCGATGGCCTCGATCTTGCCGTCGTTCATGGCAGCAGTCGCGATATCGACGCCCTTGAATTCGATGTGGGTCGCTTTCGGCGTGGATTGGACTGCCGCACGGAAGGTCGCGGTATTGGCGACGCCGCCAATGCCGATGCCGGCAGCGTCCGCATCCTTCACTGATTGCAACTTCGAGCCGGGCGCGACCAGGAAGGTGCTTTGCAGCAGGTGATATGCATTGCCGAAATCGACGAATTTCTTGCGTTCATCATCGACCGGCAGGAATGCGACGTCCCATTTGTTGTCGGCCGCCGAATTCTGAATTTCGCCCGAGGCGTTGTGCGGCACGATTTCGGCCGGCACGCCAAGTTTCTTCGCCAACGCCCGGCCGAGCGTGACGGCGACACCCTTGAAGCCAGCGCCATCCTTGATGGCGAATTGTGCCGAGGGCGAGGGCGCGACCGCAATCGCGATGCGCAGTTTTCCGATGGGTGCAAGTTGTTGCAGCACGGCGGCATCGGGCATTAGACGAACTCCAGAAATTGAATAGAGGCGAGGGGCGATACGCTCACTTTGCCGGCGGCGCGACGGCGGCCTGCTGGTTGCTGCGCTTGATCGCATCGGCGACAAAGCCCGAAGCCTTCATCTCCTCGACGAAACTGCGCAAATACGCCGCGCCCTCGGTGCGGCCCTTGGGTGTGCCCATGGCCTGCCGGATTTCCATGAAATGCCCGTCCATCACCATTACTTCCGGATGGTCCTTAGCATAGGTAACCAGCCCCGGTTTCACTCCGGCCACGGCCTCTAGCTTGTCGTTGACGAACAGATCGATCATCGCGCGACCGCCACCCACCGCGGCGCGCACGAGGGTGGCGTTCTTGAGGGTGCGCGTCAGATAGAGATCGTAAGCCGAGCCGACACCGATCGCGATGCGCACGCCGGGCTTGTCGACATCGTCGATCACCTTCAGCGGCGAATCTTGCTGGACCATGTAGCCGCCCTCGATGATGACGTAGGGCGCGGTGAACTCGACCTCGGCGGCCCGCACCGGCTCGATGGCGATGAAGGCGATATCCCACGCCCCGCTCTTGGCCGCGTCGAACACCTTGCCGGCGGCCTGATAAGGAACGAGTTCGACCGGAACGCCGAGGCGCTTGCCGAGCTCGCGCGCCAGATCCGGCGTGATGCCCTTAGGTGCGCCGGTGGCTTCGTCCCTCTGCGCCAGTACCGAGTTGCCGAAATTGATGGCGGCACGGATCTTGCCGGTGGGCGCGAGGTCTTTCAGCGCATCAGCGTGAGCCATTGCAGTCATTCCACAGGCGAACATGATTGTAACAACGCAGATAGACAGGCGATGGAAGATTTTCATTTTTACATCCCGGCCGTGAATGGGCGAGGCAAGTCTAGGCTACTTCGCGGGCCGCCCCAAGACGGAGTCCTGCCGGGTTGTTCTCCGTTGTGCCAGCGCCAGAATAACCACAAACGCGGCGAGCCAGATCATGCGCGCGCCATAGCGGTCGTGCGGGTTGGACAGCGCGCCACAGATGAAGGCGTTGGCAAGCAGCGCAGTGGCGACGGTGGCGGCGAGTTCGCCGATTTCGCTTGGCAAGGTTTTGCGACGCGCCAGCCAGACGATGAGCGGCAATAGCACCATAGAAAGCAGCGCAATGGGGTAGTGCAAGAGATTTATGGCAGCGAAGTCGATCTCGCCTTGCTGCTGACGAGCTCCGCGCATGATTGGCGCGACGTGAGGAGTGTATTGCCTGATAATGCCGTAAGTGTGCCAGACTTTATTGATGACGCCTTCGCCGGTGTGTACTTCGATAAGTTGCCGCGCGGTGGCGATGGCAGCGGTTTCGGCTTGCAGGCCCGGATATTCGATCAAGGATCGAACCGCGATCTTTTCCATTTCCGGATCGAGTCCGGCGAAGCGGCCCAGGCTGTTGAATAGCGGGCTGCCCCAGAACCAGACATCGGCGTCGTCGGGCAACTTATCTTTGTAAGCACAGAGTTTTAGTTCGGGGACGGGACAGTGCTCGTCGAGGTATTTCTTGACGATGCCGTCTTGCAGCATGCGGCCGAACGACAGCGCGAATCCGCCCGGCGTCCAGACCAACTGTTTCGCCACGATAAAATCGGCGCTCAGCACCATGATAGCGCCAAGGGCGAGCGCCAACACGCCATTGCCGAGACGCGCGAACGGCATCTGGCGGCGATCGATCAGGCAAAACACGGCGCCGGCTGCGACCAGCGCCAGCAGCACGGCAAGCGTGGCGCTGTGGGTGGCGGCGGAGACGGCGATCAACACGATCAAGCCCAAGCGTTCGCGCCGTGTGAGCGCGCCGGGACACAGCAGCAGGAGGTAAAGTGCCAGCACGCCGAGGCCGCAGAAAATATCCGTGAGCAAGATCGAGGTCAGCCAGGGCAACGTAGTGATGACCGACAGCACCGCGACAATGCCGAGCAGCAGCCAAGGCCGCCGGCCAAGCCCGTGCGCACGCAACATCAGCGCGATCACCCAGATCGTGAGCAAAGATTGCAGCAGCAGCACCGGCCAGAACGCCAACGGTTCGCCGGCAATGAGAATGAGGCCATAAACCACCGCCCGGCTCGGCACAAGATAGCCTTCGTACCAGCGCGCCAGATAGCCGCCAGTGTCCCATTGCAGCAGCGCGAAGCCGTTCCACAGCGCGGGCGCGATCAGGATGACGGTGCCAGCTCCATAGGCCGGCGCCCAGCGCGCATCGTCGCGATAACCCATCCAATTTCCCCCGGCGGCTGCGTTGTTACCGGCTTGACGCGGCCAGGACTAGAGCGAATTCTGAAATCATGTTCGTTTCCTTCTTCACCGAGCTCAAAAGCGCCGGCGTGCCGGTCACGCTGCGCGAATATTTGACGCTGATGCAGGCGATGCAGGCCGACCTGGCCTCACGCCGGGTCGAGGATTTCTACTATCTGTCGCGTACCACGCTGGTGAAGGACGAGCGCAATCTCGACAAGTTCGACCGCGTGTTCGGTCACGTGTTCAAGGGACTGGAAGTGCTCGGCGATGGCGTCGAGGCCGAGATCCCTGCCGAATGGCTCAGGAAGTTGGCAGAAAAATATCTCACCGAAGAAGAAAAGAAGCAGATCGAGGCCTTGGGCGGGCTCGATAAATTGCTTGGGATCTTGCGCAAGCGGTTGGCCGAGCAGAAGGACCGCCATCAAGGCGGCTCGAAATGGATCGGCACCGCCGGCACGTCGCCCTTTGGCGCTTACGGTTACAATCCGGAAGGCGTGCGCATCGGCCAGGAAGAGAACCGCAATTTCCGCGCGGTCAAGGTGTGGGACAAGCGCGAGTTCAAGGATCTCGACGACGAGGTGGAACTCGGCACCCGCAACATCAAGTTGGCGCTACGCCGCTTGCGCAAATTCGCCCGTACCGGCGCGCCCGACGAACTCGACCTCGACGGCACCATCAAGGGTACCGCGCACAAGGGCTATCTCGACATTCACATGCGCCCCGAGCGGCACAATGCGGTGAAGGTGCTGCTTTTCTTCGACATCGGCGGCTCGATGGACTGGCACATCAAGGCGACCGAGGAATTGTTCTCGGCCGCACGCACCGAGTTCAAGCACATGGAGCATTTCTACTTCCATAATTGCATTTATGAGAAAGTGTGGAAGGAAAATCGCCGACGCCTTCAAGCCGCTACACTGACCTGGGACGTGCTGCATACGTTTCCGCACGATTACAAAGTCGTGTTTGTCGGCGATGCGTCGATGTCGCCTTACGAGCTCATCGAGCCGGGCGGCTCAGTCGAACATTACAATGAGGAAGCGGGCGCGACCTGGCTCGATCGCGTGACGCGGACCTATCCGGCAAGCGTCTGGCTCAACCCGGTGCCGGAGAAGGAGTGGGATTACACCTATTCGATTCAGATGGTGCGGCAACGGATGGGCGGACGGATGTACCCGCTGACGTTGCATGGGCTCGACCGCGCGATACGGGAGCTGGTGCGGTAGCGGTACTTTAAAACAACATCGTCGGGCACAAGGCCCGGCGATGCAGAAGGTTTCATGAAACGATAGTTACGCCGCGTTGGCGGCGCGCTGCGGCGTATGCCGCTCGACTTCCTGCTGGCTGCGTTGCAGGGCCATCACCTCGCGCATCAGCCGCGCGAAGTCCTTGCGGCCGGTTTCCAGAGCGCCTTCGATTACTGCGCGTTCGAGTTTCTCGCGGCGCAGTGCCGCATTGAGATCCTCGATTTGCCCCTCGCTGATGTGCTTGCCGGCAGCGAGCGCCGTTTCCAAATCGGCGATGCGCTGGTTGAGTGCGCCGTTGGCATCCTCGGCGCGTGCAAGGGCGGCTTCCTTGGCGGTATAGGCGCGGGCCAGCGCGCTGCTTTGCTCTATCAGGGTGGTGTGGGCCTGGCCGATTTCCTTGAGCTCCGACTCGCGGTTGATTCGGTCGGCTTCAAGATCGGACACGCGCGCCTGCAAGCCGTCGCGCTCCATCGCAATGTCGCCGGTGCGCCGGTCATGTTCGCGGATTTCCTCGGCGCGGGCGAGCAGATGCTCGCGCGCCTCGACCAGCAACTTATCGGTCGCCAAGGCGCGTGCCTGCAACGCATCGAATCGCGTGCGCTGGCTGGCGAGGTCGTGACCATGACGTTCATTGGCCTCGTCGAGTGCGGCAGCAAGCCGCGAGCGTTCATTACTCACCTCGGCAAAATTGCCTTCGACGTGGCGCAGCCGGCCTTGCGCGGCGTTCAGACTGGCTTCGGTTTCGGCCAGCTTGCGTGTCAGGCGGGAGGCATCGGCAGTCGCGCGATCGAGCGAGGCCTGTTGCGCACGCTTCTCGTCTTCGGCCATCAATAGGCGCTGGCGCGCGCCATTGAGGTCGGATTCGAGGGCGATGATGCGCTTGTCGGCAGTTGCAAGCCGCTCGTCGAGCCGGCGATTTTCGTCGCGCAAAGTGACGCCCTCGCCGGTTTCCTGGGCGAGGCGCCCTTCCAGATCAACGATCTGGGCGCGGCGGGCGGCGATATCGATGGCGATCTCGGCCTTGGTCGTTTCCAGCGAGCGCAGCAGGTTCTGCGTGGTGGTGAGTTCCTGACGCAGCGCCCGGCATTCGGTTTCTGACGCCGAGGATTTCTTTTCCAACTCGGCGACTTCGTTGCGCAGCTTGCCGTAAGCGGTGCGGGTATTATTGAGAACCGTCTGCAGGCTGATCTTTTCGGACTTTTCGGCCTCGAAGGCGCGCAAAGTCTTGCTGAGCGGGTCGGCCAACTTGCCGAACGCGGCCTTGATGGCGTCGAGCTCGCCGATTTTGGCGTTGGCGTCGAGCATCAGGTTGCGCAACGACTCGTTATCGCCGCCGATCTGGGCGCCGAGAGCGGAGAACAACTCCTCGTCGATTTCGAGCGGATTGTCGGGTAGGGCGGTGCCCGCCGGGGTGGACGCGGCCGGCGCGTCGAACAGCCCGGCCTTACGGGCGAATAAACCCCCAAATTTGCTCATCGCAGTGATCCTTTTGAGTAGCGCCGATCCGCCCGGCCGAAGCGACGCCGAATCACCTTGAGAACAGTCTCCATCAAATCTGAATTGTGGTGGTTAACGGGAGGTTAACGGCGGCGCGATAGGGGGCAAAAGATCGTTTTTTATCATGTGGTTGGGTGGAACTTAGCATCTGCGGTACAGTGGGATTCTGACCCGTAAAGTCCCGCCTCGGCTACCGCCGGCGAGCCGATTGCTTCGCGGCATCGTGGCCACGGGCTGTGAATAACCTTTTGGCGGCGCCCAGCCTCCCTCGACTTGGCATCCGAAGCAGCCCACAAAGCCAGCCTTAGTCCAAGAAATGGACGATCGGGAGATCTAGGGATGAACCGAAAACTTGGAATTTTTGTCGCACTGATCGCGGCGTTTGCGATCACCTGCCAAAGCGCCCAGGCAGGCGGCCGGCACCACATCAACAAGAAAATCGTCGCCGTTGCGATCGGCGTCGGCGCGGCTTCGACCGCCGCTTACTTCGCTATCGGCGGTTGGCACTGGGGCAACGGCTGGAACTATGGCAACGGCTTTACACGGCTGGGCGCCTACGGCGTCACCACGATAGGCTGTGCGGCCGTGTCGCCGATAGTTGCGACCGTCGTGCTCAACCGTCCGCTCACCCAGCGCGAAGCCCATATTCTGATTGGCTCATGTGTGCTGCCTCTAGTCGGTGGCTGGCTGGTCAACGAAGCCTACAACGATCATCCGGAATGGGATCCGGACGGCAACAAACACTGGAAGCATCATAGGAAGCATAACGCGAAGATGTAATCGCGGCCCTGCTGCCCGGTGACTCTGAGAATATCGCCGGTGCCGTCGTAATGTCGGACCGGCGATTTCATTTTGAGAGTGACTGCTAAGTCCGTTTGGCGATGAACAGGCCTTCGCAAAGGCGGAAAGAGAGTTCGCTGCCTGCGCCTTGTGGGTCGAGGGTGGCTTTCACTTCTGGCGTCAGCTGCGTCAGCATGGCGCGCAGCAGAGTCTGCATGATGGGATCGTAGCGCTGCGCCCAACTCTTGAACTCCATTGTCTTGTAGATCTTCTCCTCGTGCGTCGCCGGCAGGCCGGCGACCTTGAGCGCATCGCGCCATTCTTCCAGGGTCCAGGCGCGTAAATGGCTTGGGTCGCGGAGGCGCTCGAAGGCATTCACGTAATCGCCGACACTGCCCGCGGGCACCACGTTGTCGACCAGTGCGAATATCCCGCCCGGCTTGAGTACGCGGTGCACTTCAGCCAGGAATTCCGGGATCGAGTCGAAGTGGTGCGGCGCGATACGGCAAGTGACCAGATCGAAGCTCTCATCCTCGAACGGCAATGCCTCGGCCTTGGCATAAGTGGTGCGCAGATTGGTGAGGCCGCGCTTGGCGGCCTCAGTTCTGACCATGTCGAGCATTTCCTGCGTGATGTCAGTCGCCCAAATGCGCTCGACATGTGGCGCAAAGGTGTAAGCGACATGTCCGCCGCCAGTAGCGATGTCGAGCGCGCGCCAGTTTTTTTGTGGCGAGGTGAGTTCGACCAGGCGTTCCAGGCTTTTGCCAAGCGCGTGCGGCTTGCTGGTGAGATAGTGAGCGGCGGTTTTACCGAATTGTTCCTGAACCAGGGTCTTGCTCATGGGGTGTTTCCGTCGGTTTTGAAAGCCGGACTATATAGCAGGCAAAGAAAAAGCCCTGCATCTTTCGATGCAGGGCTGTGTTGCGTTGTTGTGGTTCGCTTGGGTTAGTGCACGATCATCCAGGTGAAGACGTAAGCCTGGAGCATGACCAAGATACCGACCAAGCTGGCCAGCACGATCGAGTGCCAGAACACAAAGCGTAGAATGGTGCCTTCATGCCCGAACCAGTTGGTGGCGGTCGAAGCCACCACGATCGACTGGGCGTCGATCATCTTGCCCATCACGCCGCCGGACGAGTTGGCGGCGCTCATCAGGATCGGCGAGATACCGAGCTGAGTGGACGTGATCTTCTGCAAGTTGCCGAACAAGATGTTCGACGCGGTGTCCGAACCCGTCAACGCCACGCCCAACCAGCCGAGCAGGGTGCCGAAGAACGGGTAGAGCACGCCGGTCGCCGCGAAGGCTAAGCCTAGCGTGGCGTCGATGCCCGACAGCCGGGTCAGCGTGCCGATCGCCAGCATCGCCGAGATCGTGATCAGTGAATAAGCGCAGATCTTGATCGTGCGCCCATAAGCAGCTGCCAGGCTGACGGGCGAGAAGCCCATCACGAAACCTGAGATGATCGCCGCGATCAGCATCCCCGAGCCGGTATAGGACAGCCAGGTGAAGCTGAACACCGCGCCTTCTTTCGTCGGCGCTGCAACGATCGGCGCGACCTTGTTGATCATCTGATGCAGATCGGGAACCGGATAGTTCCAGATCGCCCACTTGTTGACGGCGAGCTTGAACATGTCCGTGCCCCAGATCAGCAAGATCACGCAGACGATGATCCACGGCAGCAGTGCCATCCACATTTCGCCGGATGACACCTTTTTTGCCGAAGCTGTTCGCTTGGGCATCGTGGCTGCTGATTCATCTTTGCTGCGCAAGGCTGCAGAGAGCCACAGTTCCTTCGGCTGCCAGACCTTCAGGAACAGGATCAAGCAGGCCATGGAGATCAACGAAGCGCCGATATCGACGATCCACGGATTGATGAAGTTCGAGATCAGGAATTGCGGAATTGCGAACGAGACGCCGGTGACCAGAATAGCCGGCCACACGCCCATCATGCCGCGCCATCCGGCGAAGGCCCAGACCACCCAGAACGGCACGATCAGCGAGAAGAACGGCAATTGCCGTCCGACCATCGCGCCGAGAAGGAATGGATCGATGCCGGTGACACTCGCCAGGCCAGCGATCGGCGTGCCGAGCGCGCCGTAAGCAACCGGTGCGGTATTCGCAATCAGCGACAAGCCCGAGGCGGCGAGCGGCGAGAAGCCGAGGCCAATCAGGATAGCGCCGGTCACGGCGACCGGTGTGCCGAAGCCAGAGGCGCCTTCGAAGAATGCGCCGAAGGAGAATGCAATCAGGAGAAGCTGCAGGCGGCGATCGGTGGTCACGCCGCCAATCGTGTTCTGCAGCACCTCGAATTTGCCCTTTTCGACCGTCAGCCGGTATAGAAAGATGACGTTGAGCACGATCCAGCCGATCGGGAAGAACCCGGTGACGGCGCCGAGCACAGTGGCGCGGATCGACATGCCGGCCGGCATCGTGAAGATGAAAATCGCGACGCAGTTCGCGACGATCAGCGCGATGATCGCCGCCCAATGCGCCTTCACTTTATTGGATGCAATCAGCACCAGCAGCGTGACCACCGGCAAGGCCGCGGCCACTGTCGACAATACCGAATTGTTGAATGGATTGTAGACTTGGTTCCACATCGTTTCGCTCCCCTGAAGCCGCGAGCGCGGCCTTATTGTTTTGCTTTATTATGCTTGCCCGATAACGGTGCCCCGAACCGGCGTCGTAACTAAATGACGAGTTGGCATAAAAAACAAGAAGCCGGTCGCAGGGAGCTAATATCTTCATGGAACGCATAGATGCGACTAAAGTATCTACGGTGTCGTTTAGTGATTGATATCTATCGGCTTTTATCGTTTCTGTTGGCGTCTTCGTCGTAGCCATGACTGTTCGAGTAGAACACCAGCGCCATCAACCCGCCGCCGACCAGCAACGAAAACAATACGCCGCCGCCGATGGCCACATAGCCATAAAGGGGAATGGCGTCGCCCCCGATATGAATAAAAGCGCTGATAGCGAACCAGACCGCCAAGGCCAGCAGGCCGAAAAGAGCGAGGATGAGCAGGGCACGCATGGGGTTGATATAGTGTGTGCCTTTGCCGTTGTCATTGCCGGGAGCCAACCATGAAATTTGCGCGTCCTTTTGCCCGCCTTTTCGTCATCGCCGCGATTTTACTGTCGCCTAATCTCGTGTCCGCTCAGTCCAAGAGCGGAATAGATAGGCTTTACATCCTCGATTGCGGGCAGGGCACCGCCGCCGACAAGTCGCGCTGGACGCCCGGCGAAAACGTCAACGTGCCGATGGACGTGGTGGATAATTGCTACCTGATCCACCACTCCACTCAAGGCTATATGCTGTGGGACACCGGCGTGACCGACGCCTTGTACGGACGTCCCGAGGGCCCACGGCCGACAAATGGTGGGCCGAACTGGCGCAGGCCGAAGTCTCTCGCCGGCCAACTCGAAGAACTCGGCGTCAAGCCGTCCGACATCAAGTATCTCGCGATCTCGCATACCCATCCCGACCACATAGGAAACGTCGAACTGTTCCCGCAATCGATGCTGCTAGTGCAGAAGGCCGAATACGAATGGCCGTTGCCGCTTGGCGTCGGCCGTTTCAAGCCCGAGCATCCGGTGACGAAACTGGAAGGCGACTACGATGTGTTCGGCGATGGCAGCGTCACCATCATCTCGACGCCAGGGCATACGCCCGGCCATCAGTCACTGTTGGTGAAATTACCGAAGACCGGCGCATTACTCCTGTCGGGCGATGCCGTGCACTTCAAGGACAATTGGGACAACCGTCGGGTGCCGGGCGGCAATTTTGACAAGGACAAGACGATTGCTTCGATGGCGCGCATGGCCGACATCATGGCCAAAGAAAAAGCTCAGCTTTGGATCAATCATGACAATGCGCAAGGCGACAGCCTGAAGCATTCGCCGGCGTTCTACGATTGAGATAAAATGGCGCCCGGAGTCGCGCCGGGCTCCCCGGCAACGTGAAAATGACTATTTGCTCGAATTGGTTTTGTTCATCGGGTTCAGGCTGTCGATCTTGTCGCTTATGCTGGAGCCCGTGGTTCGCGAACTCGCCGACTCGTCGTAGGCGAATTGTGGCGCGTTTTTGAGGTCGTCCTTCGAATAACTCACCGTGATCTTGTCGATCGAACTCGACTCCGGCTTGCGCGAGATAGTGAGCGCATCCAGCGGCATAGCGACGTTCTTCTCGCCGACGCCAACAAAGCCGCCAACGCCGATCACCACGGCACGAACTTTGCCGTCATTGCTGATCAAAATGTCATTGATGGCGCCGATCGACGCATTGTCCGGGCCATAAATGATTGTTCCGATCAGTTTGGCGCCACGCCAATCGGTGGCGTGCTGCGACTGCACGAAACCGGGATGGTTGGCGTCACCAGTGCTCAGGCCGGGCATGGTGTTTTGCGCCGCGCGTTGCTCGATCGTCTGTTGATCTTGGGCGCCCGCCAGTGCGGGCGCCAGGAGTACCGCAGCGAGAGCGGCGATTAGCGAATGTCTAAGCATGAATAGGCCTCCTTATGAGCGCTTGCCGAAATGCAAACTGAAAAGCGGCGCACACGACGCCTCATAAGAGAAGAACGCGGGGACAGGGCCCCGCGTTCCAATGATAGAGAAATGTTTAGTTGCAGCGAAACGCGGTTATTCTTTGCCGCCGGCTTGCGCGGTTTCCGCGCCTTTGGCCTTCTTTGCGGCATCGTCGTTGGCCGCCTCGGTCGGCGCTACCGGCGCCTCATCGAGCGGGGCTCCGCGGCGTAGTGTCGAGCGCAACGCAGCGACTTCGCTTTGGAGGCGAGAATTGTCCTTGCGGGCGGCTTCCAGCGCACCCTCGACCACGGCGCGCTCCATGCGCTCGCGTTGCAGGGCCGAATTGAGGTCCTCAACCCGCTTTTCGATATTGGTGCGGCTGACCTGGACGTCGGCTTCCAGATGGCCGTTACGCTCGGTCAAAGCGGCGATTTTTTCCTCGGCGCGGGCGAGCGCGGTTTCGCGTGTCTTCAGCGTCTTGGTGATCGCGCTGGTGCGCTCGGTGAGCGCGGCCCTCGCAGCTTCGAGGTCCTTGATCTGGCGTTCGCGCGCTTCGTGCGCGGCTTCAATCTGCGCCAGGCGTTTTTCAGAGTTGTTGCGGCCGATCGTGGCTTCCACCGATTTGCGGTCGAAGGCGCGCACTTCCTCGGTGCGGGCGAGCAGGTTTTGCCGGGCTTCCGATAGCAGCCGCTCGGCGGTGGCGGCGCGCGACTGTAGCGCGTCGAGCCGCATGTTCAGACTGTTGCGTTCAACCTGGTGTGACTCCTTGGCCTCGTCGAGTGCGGCGCCGAGACGGCCGCGTTCGGCATAGGCTTCGGCGAAACTGGCTTCGACCTTGCCGAGCTGGGCACGGGTCGCGGTGAGGGTGTTTTCGCTCTCGGTGAGGCGGCGGGTAAGGCGGGCGGTTTCATTAAGCGCCTGGTCGACCGCCAATTGCAGCGAGCGCTTCTCATCTTCCAACAGCGCCAACTTCTCGCGCGCGGCGGCCAATTCGCCTTCGAGCTCGCTGATGCGTTTCTCGGCGCTGTCGAGTTGTTCCTGCAGCGTGCGGCGGTTCTCGCTCAACGAGCGGCGCTGCGCGCTTTCCTGTGATAGCTGACGCTCAAGCTCCGCAATTTGGGCGTTACGGGCGTTGATATCGTCGGACAACTCGATGCGCGTGCTTTCCAGCGCACGGTTGGATTCGCGCGATAGTTCGAGATCCTCACGCAGCCTTTCCGACTCGGATTCAAGCGTCGTGGCTTTGCGTTCGATTTGATAAAACTCTGTGCGCAGCGTCTCATAGGCCGAGCGCGACTCTTCCAGCATGCCGGTGAGGCCGAGCGTCTGCGACTTTTCCTGCTCCAGCGCGCGCAGGGTGCTATTGAATGGCGCGACGATCTTGTCGAAAGCGTCCTTGAGTTCGTCGAGTTCGCCGATCTTGCGTCCGGTGTCGGTCAGTAGGTTGCGCAGGACTTCGTTTTCTTCGCCCATGCGCGAGCCAATATCGGAAAAATTCTCGACGTTGATATGGTTGCCATTGCCGTTCCCGCTTCGGACGGCCAATCGCGACGGATACTTGTCGGGCTCGCTGCCCTTTCGGCCAAACAGGTCCGACAACTTAGCCATGACAACGCCTCCAACTCGGGTAAGCTCACGAAAACATCACAGAATTCTCGATTAAGATATTATATACTTTTAGTGATTGGAACACACGCGGTGTTCTGTAGCGCCTTCCGGCGATCCAGACCTCCATCATGGTTAATGGCCTAAACATGGGCGAATCCGCTTCCTGCGTGCCATTGTCATGCAGAATTCACGCATGAACACCGAACCCAGCGCCCCTGGCGGTAACCTCGTCTACATCTACCGGCCGTCGGTCATGGGCTCGCCTTCCGTCTTCACGCTGACCGCCAAGGACCTTGAATGGAGCACGAGACGCGGAACCGGCGTTGTTCCATTCGATCAAATGCGCCGTGTGCGCATGTCATATCGCCCGGCCCACATGCAGTCGCACCGTTTCGTCACCGAATTGTGGGCCGACGGCACGCCGAAACTTAAGATCGAGTCGACCTCCTGGAAAAGCATGCTGCATCAGGAGCGGTTCGATGAACTTTATTCGGTTTTCGTCGCCGAATTACACCGGCGCATCATGCAACGTGGAACGGCCACGCGCTTCGAGCAGGGCAGCAATCGTTTTATCTATTGGCTGGGCTTCATCGCATTCGTCGGCGTCAATCTCGCGCTTGCCGGATTGATCGTGCGCGCGTTGCAAACCGATACCAAAGGCGGCGCGGTGCTGGGTTGTGTTTTCCTGGCGGTGTTTCTCTGGCAGGGCGGAGATTTTGTTCGCCGCAACCGGCCAGGGGTCTATCGGCCGGATGCGCTGCCGTCGGCTTTGATGCCCAAAGTTTAGCGTTCGATGCCGCTATCCGGCGTGGCTCACGCGTTGCACGGAATCGATGGCCCGGTCGAGGCGCCGACTAACCGGCTCAAGCGAAGGCCAGTGAATTTCGGCCGTTGATTTTCGTGCAATAGCGAATTCCGGCACCGCTACTTTGACGACATCATTGATTGGCGCATTATATGCGGCATCGGTCAGACCGAAAATGCCGACGCTCGGCTTGCCGAAGGCGGCCGCAACGTGCAGCGGGCCGGAATCATTTCCGACGAAGATGTCCGCCGCAGCAATGTTTAGCGCCAGCTTCGTCAATGAGTTGGTCAGGTGGTCGCGCACCGGCGCGCTTTCTCCGATAGAAGCCGCAAGCTTACGGTGGTTGACGGAGCCGACAATCCAAACCGTGCAGCCGGCTTTCACGCAGCGGCGCGCAATCGCCGCGTAATTTTCGACCGGCCAGTTTTTGCTCCAATCCGTTGAGCCCGGCGCGATCGCGACGATTGGCGCCAAGGTGCGTGGTTTTTCCGCAATCGTGTCGAATTCGCCGCGCAGCGAGGACGGCATCTGCAGCCGGGGTTCCGGCCAGAGCGCGGGCGCAGCTTGGCCGTCAGGGACGCCGAGCGAGCAAATGCGATCGACCATGCGGGGCAGGCGGCGCATCCGGAAACGCGGTTTGGTAAGCAGCGGCAGGCGGCATTCTTGCGACCACCCGATCCGTTCGGGTATCTGCGCGAGAAACGGCACCAGCGCGGCCTTGAAGGAGCTTGGGATGATGTAAGCGGTGCCGTAGGCGCGGGCGCGCAATTTTTTCACAAGCGCTAGCCGGGCAATTGGATTGAGATGCCTATGCTGGAAATCCTCGCCGATCGCTTCACGAATTTCCGACATGAAGGCGGCGATCTCCACCGTGGGCCGCCGCGCGACAATATCGATCGGCCGGCCCGGATATTTCTCTGCGATCATCTGAATCAGGGAATGACAGCGGACCAGATCGCCGAGCCCTGGAAAGCCGAATACAACGATGGCCGATTCCGCGTCGGGAATCGCATCTCGACGGCGCTGACTCAAGCCGCGCATGAATAATTCTGATTCGTTGCCACCGCCCTTGCTGCGATTAATACGGACGTGGCATTGTCCGGCAATGGAAACGCGTATTAAATATCCGTAATATCGCATAATAAAAGAACGCAGGATTTCACGCGTCCCTACGTTCCGCCTCTCGATATAATTTTTGTGTAAATGTGATTGCGCGATTAGCCCCGCACCACCAGCACCGAACATTTCGCGTAACGCACGACGTGGCCGGCATTTGAGCCGAGGAAATAAGTGCGCATCGCGGGCCGATGTGAACTCATTACGATCAGGTCGGCGTTGATTGCTTTCGCCTGTTCGAGTACCTCGTGATAGATGCCGCCTTGCCGCACCGTCCATGACACCTGTGCGCTGTCGAGTCCGCATTCACGAGCGATGATGCTGAGCGCTTCCTCCGACGACTTGCGTTGCTGCACATCGAAATCGGCCGGCACGTATTCCGCCAGCATCACCGGCGTCATCGGCAGGACATTGACCAGCCGGATCGAGCCGCCCGAGGCCTTAGCCATCGCGACCGCGGTAACAATCGCGGGCTTCGCCAAATCGGTATCGGCGAGATCGACCGGGACCAGTATCTGCCTGTACATAACAGCGTTCCTTCGCAGCAGAGGAGGCGATCATGACACGTTTTCGCGGGCGAGTTGAGTGAGGTGTATTGCCTCAATCTGCTCGCCACATAATCCGACTATTTGGTATCCGCTTCCAGCCATTTAGGGCTGACAAAGCGTTCCAGCCGGCCGGACTGCGGGTGCAGCTTGCTCCAGCCGTCGAAGGCAAAATCGATGATAACCAGGCCGGCGGTGTGCAAACCCTCCCGCAGCCGCTCGCGCGTCTCAACGTCGCCTGAGGCGATCAGCATCAGTGCCACTTCGTGCAGGCCCGGATTGTGGCCAAGCACCAGTAAGGTATGGGCCACCGCCGGGGCCTCTTTGATCAGGTTGAAAATAGCGTGCGGCGTGGCATCGTAAAGCCGCTCGGCTGACACCGTCGCCGGCATCGGTTTGAACGCGGTGGCGGCGTATTTCCAGGTTTCCTGGGTGCGTGCGGCGGGCGATATCGCCACCCTGTCGGGGACAAACGCATGGCCGGCCATATAGGCGCCGATCAGGGCGGCATCCTTGCGCCCACGCTCGGTCAGCGCGCGGCCGCGGTCTTCCTGACCCGTTTCTGAGCGTTCGGCCTTGGCGTGTCGAAACAGAATGAGACGGCGCATGGTCCGTTATATGTTGCCGGGCCACGCCGTGGCCAGCGCGCTGCAAATTAGCTAACAAGATAGCATGAGCGAGAACGAGACCCAGGCGGCGGGCTGGTACGAAGCGACCGCGGTTGCACGGCCGATACGCCCGCGGCTGAATTTCGAACTCGATGTCGATGTCTGCGTTATCGGCGCCGGACTGGCCGGTCTCACCGTCGCGCGCGAAGTGGCGCAGCGCGGCTGGTCGGTGGCGTTGCTGGAAGCTGGCCGCGTAGCCTGGGCGGCTTCCGGGCGCAATACTGGATTCGTGCTGCCGGGATTTTCCGAGCATATCGATGACGTAGTCGAGCGTGTCGGCCTCGATCATGCCAAGCAACTCTGGGCGCTGTCGGAGCAGGGCGTCGATTATGTACGGCGCACGATCGAAGAGACCGGCATGCCCGGCGTCGATCCGGTGCCGGGCTGGCTGCAAGTTTCCAAAATTGATAATGACGATGAAAATCGCGCCTATGTTGAGCGGCTGCGCTGGATCGGCGCCGACGTAGAGTTCTGGCCGACGCAGCGCGTGCGCGAGCAGCTCGCCAATCCGCGCTATTTCAACGCGGTTCATTCGCGCCGCGCTTTTCACATTCATCCGCTTAATTACGCACTCGGTCTCGCGGCGCAGGCGGAAGCCGCCGGCGCGCGCATTTTCGAGGACACGCCCGCGGTCACCATCGACGCCACCGGCGTACGCAAGCGCATCGGTACGCCAAACGCGCGCGTTCGTGCCGGTCATGTTGTGCTGGCGGGCAACGTTCATCTCGGCGCGCTGATGCCGCGCCTGGCGGCGACGCTGCTGCCGGTCACGACCTTTGTGATGGTGACCGAACCGCTCGGGCCGGCGCTGAATGAAATTGTGCGCTATCGCGGCGCGGTCAGCGACACCAATCGCGCCGATAATCACTACCGCATCGTAGGTGGCGCAAATTCTGGTGGAGAAAGGTTGCAGTGGTCGGGGCGCATGCGCGCGTGGCAAGCCGATCCGCGTTGGGTCGCGCGGGGGCTTACGGCCGACATTTGGCGCAATTTCCCCGATCTTGGCAAAATAGAGATCGCTTATTTGTGGCGCGGCACGCTTGGCCGCACCATCCACCGCATGCCGCAGATCGGCGAGATCGAGCGCGGCGTCTGGTTGGCGAGCGGTTTCGGCGGACATGGGCTCAACACCTCGGCGATAGGTGGCGAGTTGGTCGCGCGCGGCATTATCGAGGGCGATCAGACTTGGCGGCTGTTCGCGCCTTACGAACTGGTATGGGCCGGCGGCGTACTTGCGCGCGCGGTGGCGCAAGGTCTTTACTGGGGTCGCAGCCCGGGCGAGCAGGTCAGACAAGGCCTTTCCCGCTATCGCGAGCAAGCGCGCATTCGCAAGGCGGCGCGGCTAACCGCGCGCAATGCGGCGCCCAAAGAGCCCGACCAAGGTGCCGGTGAAGCCGTCGAATAGGCGTTGTGGAAGCTCGTTCAACCCGCGCGTCTCGTGGTAGTGTGGGGCATGACCATGCGCTTGATCCCAGTTTGCTTCGCCGCGCTGCTGCTGGCTGGCTGCGCCGGCGGTGGTTTGCAGAGCTCGTTTGGCGGCGGAACCACGCGGCCCAAGATGGTGCTGGTCTCGGACTTCGTGATCTCATCCGAAGTCGAAACGATCGACCGCGGCTACACCGCGCGGCTTGAACGCAAAACCGGTGCGATCGCGAACTTCGAGCGCAAGCAACGCACCGCCGAACGCATCAACGACGAGATCGTGGCGAGTATCGTTGCATCCTTGCGCGAGGCGGGCTTTGACGCACAGCCCGGTAATGAGGACGCGCTCATGCTCGGTGACGACGCACTGATCGTCAGCGGACGATTGCGCGGCGCCGACCCGGCGAGCACTGCGGCCAAGAGCAAAAAGGTCGGCTTTGGCGCGGGCTACGGCGGGGTAGCGGCCGAAATATCGCTGTCGCAGTTTTCATCGACCGGCAAGCGTCAACTCGTAAGCTTCGCGGCCGAAGGCGCCAGCGGGCGCAAAGGCGTCGCTAATGCAAAGCTTGCAGCGGCGAACAATGCAGCGATCAACGCGGCGCTGACGGCGCAAAATCCCGCTCAGGAGAAACTGTCGCCCGATGTCGAAGCTCAGGCGCGCGGGCTTGGCCGCGCCGTCGGCGAGAAGGTCGTGGCCTTTGCCAAGGAGCAGGGCTGGCTGACGAAGGCCGAGGGCGGCGAGGCGGCGGGGCCGGTCAGTGCAGAGCCACGGGAAAAACCAGTCCGCATGCCGGAAGTGCGGCCGCAGAAGAAGCCGCCACAGCCGACACCCGAACCGGACGAGCCCGACAAGAATTAATCGGCGCGTTTACCGCCCGTCTCTCCGCGCCATGAAGGCGAGACGTTCGAACAAATGCACGTCCTGTTCGTTTTTGATGAGCGCGCCGTGCAGCGGCGGGATCAATTTCTTCGGATCGCGCTCGCGCAGAATTTCCGGACCGATGTCTTCGACCATCAGCAATTTCAGCCAGTCCAATAGCTCCGACGTTGACGGCTTCTTTTTCATACCGGGGACGTCGCGTATTTCATAGAACAGCTTAAGCGCTTCGCTTACTAGCCGCTGCTTGATGCCGGGGAAATGTACCTCGATGATAGCGGTCATGGTGTCGGGGTCGGGAAAGCGGATGTAGTGGAAGAAACAACGGCGCAGGAAGGCGTCGGGCAATTCCTTCTCGTTGTTGGAGGTGATGATCACGATCGGGCGGCGGCGCGCCTTCACGGTCTCACCGGTCTCGTAGACGAAGAACTCCATGCGATCGAGTTCGAGGAGGAGGTCGTTAGGAAACTCGATGTCGGCTTTGTCGATCTCATCGATCAGCAGCACCGGGCGCTCGTCGGAGACGAAGGCGTCCCACAGCTTGCCGCGCTTGATGTAGTTGCGGATGTCCTGCACGCGGGCGTCGCCGAGCTGGCTGTCGCGCAAGCGCGAAACCGCGTCGTATTCGTAAAGGCCCTGCATCGCCTTTGTGGTCGATTTGATATGCCATTCCAGCAGAGTCGCGCCGACGCTTTTGGCGATCTCCATCGCCAGCACTGTCTTGCCGGTGCCGGGTTCGCCTTTGACCAGCAGTGGCCGCTCGAGCGTAATCGCGGCATTGACCGCGATCTTGAGATCGTCGGTCGCTACATAGGCCTTGGTGCCCTCAAAACGCATAGATTTCCTCGCTATTTCACTGGGACACTAGGCAGCGCATACCGACCGGGCAAGGCGATTTTTGTTGGCGGAAACGTGATGGCGGAGTGATGGCAAGTTGAATGGCTATCGCCGGCAAATCCTATATGTCAGGGCGCGAGAGGCACTAAGAGCAAACCCAAGGGAGCAAGCTGACATGATCGACCGACGGATGCTGTTGTCGGCCGGCGTAGCGCTTGGCGCGCTCGCGGCCATGACCAAATCAGGCAAGGCGGAGAAAATGACGACGACCGAAAAGACCATCGACTATCGCGCGCTGACCGATGCCGACTGGCATAGCCGCCTCGACGCGGCGCAATTCGACGTGCTGCGCAAGCACGGCACCGAGCGCCCTGGCACCAGTCCGCTTAACAAAGAGAAACGCAAAGGCATTTTCGCCTGCGCCGGCTGCGACCTGCCGTTGTTCTCGTCCGACACCAAGTTCGAGAGTGGCACAGGCTGGCCGAGTTTCTATCAGCCGCTGGCGGACGCGATCGAAACCACTACCGACCGCTCGATGTTTATGACGCGCACCGAAGTGCACTGCAAACGTTGCGTCGGTCACCTCGGCCATGTGTTCGACGACGGCCCAAAGCCGACCGGCTTGCGCTACTGCATGAATGGCGTGGCGTTGAAGTTTAAGGCCGAAGGTGCGTCGGCCACGTAAGCCAAGTTAGGCAAAATCTGCCGGTTTGCGGCAGAAAGAACCCTCCATGGCGGTCCCTAGCGGGCCGCCGTTTCAACTTAAAGCATTGAAATTACTATATATTTCACGTGGCATAGAGATTGCGATGCCCTCCACGCGGGATCGTCCGCGGCGCCACTGCATGGCGTCGTGTGTCTCGACAGTGGAGATGAAGTCATGGGTTTGTTCGACGCTCTTACCTCGGCAGTGAGTGGTTTGCAGGCGCAAGCCTTCGCCATGCAGAATATTTCCGGCAACATCGCGAACTCTCAGACGATTGCCTACAAGGGCATCAACACGAGCTTCGAAGATCTTATTCCGGGCGCCGGCACACCATCGCAGCAAGTCGCCGGTGGTGTCCTCGCGACTTCTGCTGCAACCAATTCCGTACAGGGCGCAATTCAGGCCGCGACATCGGGCACTGACATGGCCATCAACGGCGACGGCTATTTCCTGGTCCAGCCGGCGGCCAGCTTTAGCGGTACGGCACCGGTGTTCACGGGTGTCGACAGCTATACGCGACGCGGCGACTTTCAACTGGATGCCAATGGCTATCTGGTCAATGGCGCCGGCTATTATCTCGAAGGCATCCCGATCGATCCAACGACCGGAAATCCGGCCGGCAACGTCGCCAGTCCGTTGCAATTTCAAAATAACTTCTTGCCGGCGAACGCTACCACGCAAGTTCAATATGGCATCAACCTCCCGACGACACCAGAGACCGCCGCCTTCAGTGCGACAGTGCCAAATTCCGAACTGCTAAATCCCGCGGATTTCACTCAAAATCCGACACTCACCGCAATGCCCAACACGAATGCCGTTGCGACCGGCACCTCGGCCCTCGGCGCGATCGACGCGAGCGGCGGCGCGATAACATTTAAGATCAATGGCCAGACGGTGACGCTGTCGGCAACCGGCGGCACCGGTAGTAACGGCATCTACTCGGCGTCCGACCTCGTGAGTGCGATCAACACCCAGGTCGGCGGGTCCGCCAAAGTGAACGCGACGCTGAACGGCAGCGGAAAGCTGGTGCTTACCAGTACCAACACTCCGGGCTCCGGAGACTCGGTCACGGTCAATACGTTTAGCAGCGGTGACGCAACCCAACTCGGCTTCGCCGGCGCAACGGCAACGGCTAACGGAGCCAACGGTCTCCCCGGAACCGGGCAGGTTATCGGCACCGACGTATCGACCTTTGTAAAAGAGACGGTCGATGGCGGTTCGGTGACGGTCTATGACCCCGCCGGAACGCAAGCCAACCTTCAGCTCCGCTGGGCTAAAGTCGACAGCGTCGCCAAAGGCGGCTCCGATACGTGGGAGCTTTTCTACCAGACCGACTCGACCGCGGCCGGTAGCACGGTAGCATGGCAAAATGCCGGCACCGATTTTACCTTCAACGCGACCGGCCAGCTGAATCCCGGCATCACCAATATTGCGCTCAGCGGCGTCACTCTAAATGGCGTCACGATCGGCAATCTTTCGATCAAGAGCCCAACTGGCAGCATTACGCAGTTCGCCAGCACCAGTGGCAATACCACCGTCAACACCATGCAGCGACCGACATCGCCGCGGCTTCTGCCAATCTGACGGCCGCCTTGACCACGCTGCAAACTCAATCGGCGACTCTCAGCTCAAGCTTGTCGACGATTCAGATCCGCTCGGATTTCACCAAGGCGACGATCAACACCCTGCAGACGGGTTCTGACGCGCTCACGGTCGCGGATAGCAACGAGGAAGGCGCGAACTTGCTGGCCCTTCAGACTCGCCAGTCTCTGTCCACCACGGCCTTGTCACTATCCGCTCAGTCAGACAAGAACGTGCTCAAGCTGTTCGGCGGCTAAGTCACCGACGCTTAAGGCTAAAGTTGCGACG
>Ga0206917_1111_pt1 | contig 21575 bp, 22 predicted proteins | sample Alteio_BWOrgHeat_68_FD_152931 | JGI IMG/M metagenome (GOLD analysis project Ga0206917, IMG submission 152931) | Enriched cells from forest soil in Barre Woods Harvard Forest LTER site, Petersham, Massachusetts, United States -... | ecosystem: Environmental > Terrestrial > Soil > Temperate forest >...
GCAGAGGCGCAGAGGACGCAGAGATTCAGATACGCCCAGCTTTCTCTGCGTCTCTGCGGTTCAATCTTTGATGCCGCCTTCGGCGACGGTATAAGTCCAAAAAAAAGGACACCAACCTTGCGATTGGTGTCCATTCGTGTTTATTCGTGGAAATCAGGCCGTTTTACAGCTTCGGGCCTTTTTTGGGGATCTTGAAGAATTCTCTTGTCCCGTCAATGTAGGCATCAAGAGTAAGAACGCCTGCGGTTGAGGTCAGCACGGCTTCCACCTGTTTGAAGATCTCGCCGCTGGCCAGAGTCGCTTTGAGCTCTTCGCGCATCGCTGCACCCTCTTTGGTTGTCTTAGGGGTGTCGAGAGCTTTTACGACCTCGTTAAAAAGGTCACGCAGCCTTACTTTATCGTTGTCGGACAGCACAACGGGTTTCGGCGCGAGGTCAAGCTTGGTTCCGGCGGGAAGCGCGAGAGATTCGTTAATCCATTTGGTAACTTCCGATTTGGGAGCGGCGCCGGATTCCTTCGCGATGACATCGCCGTCCCTGACGATCATAAGCGTCGGCATCGACTGGACGAGATATTGAGCGGCAAGTTCCGGTGACTCATCAACGTCCACCTTCACAATTTTCAGCTTGCCGGCCTTTTCTTTGGCGATTGCTTCGAGGATAGGAGCAAGCTGCTTGCAGGGGCCGCACCAGACAGCAAAAAAATCGACCAGAACGGGTATCTTGGATTTCAGGACTTCTGCTTCAAAATCGGCGCTCGTAACTATTTGCATGTTTTACTCTTTCTGTTGGTTTAAGGTTTCGGGGGGTTGGGGAGAGTGAATTTTCCTTGCTTTAGGAGGTCAATTATCGTGTCCAGCGTAACAACGCCGTGGCTCAAGATGCCTTCCATTTCTTTGTAGAATATGCCGCTGTCGAGATCTCCCTTGATAACTTTGCGCAGCGTCGTTTCCGAGCCATCAGCCGTCCACCCGACAGCAGGAGTATCGGCAATGGGGCTGGCGTTCACGGCCGCTTCGAAAGCGTCACGCAGCTTTTGCTTATCATTATCGGATAATGATATTTTTTTCATATTACTAATATCCCTTATGGCTATTTTTAAATAGATAAGAAGAAGTAGTGACATAATTACGATTCGTCAATACAGGAAATAAAAAATGGACACCAACCTCGCGATTGGCGTCCATTCGTTTATTCGTAGGAATTAGACTATCTTTATGGCTAGCGAATTCTGGGGATGCCCAGGCCATGCCTCTTCAGACTGAAGATGAATTCATCCACCGTAGCAATTTTGTTGTTCACCATGTTTTCCACGGTTTTGAAGATCGAGCCGTTGTCGAGCGCTTTCTGGAACGACTCACGCAGCGTCGATCCATCAGCCGTCAGTCCGGTGCCAGGCGTATCGGCTTGGGGAAGGTCGTTCAGGGCTGCTTCGTAAGCGGCGCGCAGATTCTTTTTGTCAGTGCTCGACAAAGTGGCTGGCTTCTCTTGTTTAATTTTTTTCTTTTTGCTCATAGTCTTTCTCCTGATTTAAATATCGTTTCTGACACATGGAAATATGCTATGACTAATATGGCGAGTTTTTAATATTACGTCAATATATTTTTTTTGTAATATGAAAAATAATACAGGCATAAAAGGGTATATATACATGACTAGCTGCCACCGAAGGCGGATTGAAATTAAAACCGCAGAGGCGCAGAGAACGCAGAGGTTTTTCATTCTCCTGTCCCCTCTGCGCTCTCTGCGCCTCTGCGGTAAATAAATGTCTGCGGCGCGGGGAAGGTGGGTAGCAAAGTATATGGAGCTCCATAAAAAAGAGCGCCAGTCTTTCGATGGGCGCTCTTTTTTTATTTAAGTAGAAAAAGCTTAACCAGCTTCTCTCTGCTCGTCCTTCTCCTGCAGCGCCTTGATGGAGAGCTTGATTTTACCCTTCTCGTCGAGGCCGATGCATTTGACGCGGACTTTGTCGCCTTCGCGCACGGCTTCGCCGACGGTCTTGACGCGGCGGTGCGAGAGTTCGGAGATGTGAACGAGGCCGTCGGTCTTCGGCATGATGTTCACGAATGCGCCGAATTCCATGATCTTGACGACGGTGCCTTCATAGATCGCGCCGACTTCAGGCACAGCGGTGATGCCCTTGATCCAGTCGAGAGCTTTCTGGATCGACTCTGCGTTGACGGCAGCAACTTGTACTGTGCCGTCATCTTCGATGTCGATCTTCGCGCCGGTTTGCGCAACGATTTCACGAATGACCGAACCGCCGGAGCCGATGACTTCGCGGATCTTGTCTTTCGGGATTTTGATCGTGACGATCTGCGGCGCGTTCTGGTTGAGCGTGTCGCGCGCGCTGGTCATCGCCTTGGCCATTTCGCCGAGGATGTGGATACGGCCCGTTTGCGCCTGAGCGAGAGCGATCTTCATGATCTCTTCGGTGATCGAAGTGATCTTGATATCCATCTGCAGGGCAGTCACGCCGTTTTTCGTACCGGCGACTTTGAAGTCCATGTCGCCGAGGTGGTCTTCATCACCGAGGATGTCGGAGAGGACGGCGAACTTGCTGCCTTCCTTGATGAGGCCCATCGCGATACCGGCGATTGGCTGTGACAACGGCACACCGGCATCCATGAGCGCGAGGGATGAACCGCAGACAGTCGCCATGGATGACGAGCCGTTGGATTCAGTGATTTCCGATACAACACGAATGGTGTAGGGGAATTTGTCTTTCGCGGGGAGCAGCGGGTGGATAGCGCGCCATGCGAGCTTGCCGTGACCGATTTCGCGGCGACCGGCGCCGCCCATGCGGCCAGCTTCACCGACCGAGTACGGAGGGAAGTTGTAGTGCAGCATGAAGGTTTCTTTGTATTCGCCAGCGAGGCAGTCGATGATCTGTTCGTCATCGCCGGTGCCGAGTGTCGTTACAACGAGAGCCTGTGTTTCGCCACGTGTAAACAGCGCGGAGCCGTGAACGCGGGGCAGAACACCGACTTCAGCGACAATTTGACGAACCGTCTTGGTATCGCGGCCATCGATACGGTTGCCCGTGTCGAGGATGCGGTTACGCACGATGTCGGCTTCAACTTCCTTGCAGAGCGCTTCGATAACAGCTTCCGTGACGGGAGTGCCTTCGACAACGCAGGCTTCAACAGCCTTCGCTTTTGCGGCATCCTTCTTCGCGTAACGCGCCTGCTTTTCCTTGATGTCGTAAGCGGCCTTGAACTCGTTGGTCACGAGGTCGCGGACTTTCTTCTCGAGCGCCTTCTTGTCGAAAGCCGCAGCCGGAACGGGCCAGGGTTCTTTCGCGCATTTTTCAGCCATGTCGATGATCATGTCGATCACGGGCTGGAAACCGCGCCAGCCGAACATGACGGCGTTGAGCATGATTTCTTCAGACAGTTCGTGCGCTTCGGATTCAACCATGAGCACGCCTTCTTTCGTACCCGCGACGACGAGGTCCAGCTTGCTGTTCTTCATTTCGTCGTTGGTCGGGTTGAGGACGTATTCGCCGTTGATGTAACCGACGCGGGCCGCACCGACCGGACCCATGAACGGGATGCCGGAGATGGTGAGCGCCGCGGAAGCGCCGATCAGGCCTGCGATGTCTGTCTCGTTTTGCAGGTCATACGAAACGACGGTCGCGATGACCTGAGTTTCGTTGAGGAATTCTTTCGGGAACAGCGGACGGATCGGACGGTCGATCAGGCGGGAGATCAGTGTCTCGCGCTCGGTCGGACGGCCTTCACGTTTGAAAAAGCCGCCGGGGATTTTTCCAGCGGCAAAGTATTTTTCCTGATAGTGCACGGAGAGCGGGAAGAAATCCTGCCCTGCTTTTTGTTCGCGCGCGGCGACTGCCGTTACCAGAACGGTGCTTTCGCCGAAGGTTACGAGTACCGCGCCATCAGCCTGACGAGCCATCTTGCCCGTTTCAAGGGTCAGCTTCTTGCCGGCCCAGTTTAGTTCCTTTTTAGTGACGTTAAACATTTAGAGTCCTTTTCATTACAATTGCGCTTCAAAAATCTGCGCTTTTTTTGCCCCTTCGCCCATAAGGATTGCTAGGGAGCCCTACTTACTTTTTCACCTTATTTTACAAGCGGAAGATGCCACTTTATGGCTCGGGAGTCAAAGGGATAGCATATGTTTACATAATATTATTGCCAATTTTTGTATATTATGGTAAAATATAGGCATATTAAGGGAAGATTTTTTGCATGGTAAGGGAAGCCTTTTCAAGAGCCGCAGCTAAACCGGAGGGAATATCGGGCATCGATTTCCTCGAAGCGATCCTGCGCGAGCGCCCGGACTTGAGGGAATTGGTGGAGCGGGACGAGCGGGAGGGAGGCCTGCGTCCGGAATTTCGCGATGAGGGATGGTGCTCCCATGTCATCATCATCGGCAACGAGGTTTTCAAAGCGCCCAAAAATGCCGATTTCATCAGGGACTTCGACAAGGAGCCCGCTCTTCTGCAGGAAATGAAAGGCAAGGGGCTGCCCGTGCCGGAAGTGACTTACATCGGCAAGGAAAGCGTTTTCTTCAGTATGACGAAGATGCCGGGAGACTCCCTGGACACCCTGATTAGAAAAATGTCGATGCACGAAATGCAGCGGCTGGCGGAAGATGTCGTGGATTTCATGATCGATATGGCCAAGGCGCTGAAGCGTCCGCCGGGCTTGTTCGCCCTGCAGGGGGATTTAAAGGAGTCGAACATCTTTGTCGACCCCGTGACCAAACGGCTGACGGGCATTATCGATTTCGGCATGGCGACCGATGTGCCGAAGAATTACTTCGGCCCGCGCAATACCGAAGATGGGGAATTCAGGTATATGATCAACGAAATCCTGCTGAAGAGAAGGACGGAATTGCCCTCTGCGCCGGTCCATAGCCGGAAAAGAATGGCGAGGGCCGCATGCTGAGGCAAAGATTTGAAGAAGTGGCGACAAGACCGGAAGGATCATCAGGCAATGATTTCGTTGATACGATCCTGAACGAGCGCCGGAAACTGCGCGGACGCACAGCCTATCTCCCCTGTGACGGTCACAGCTCGCATGTCGCGCGGATTGTCGGCCTATTTTACAAAGGAGCAAAAAAAGGCAGGACGACGGATGCCGATACTGATCGTGAGCGCCGCATTGTGCAGCATATGCAATGCAGGGTGCCGTATATTCCTGTCGTCGTGGATGTCGGCGAGGAGTCCGTTTTCTTCGCCGTGACGACCGTGCCGGGCGTGCCTTTTGAGGGCGTCGTTTTTGATAAGGATCGTCATGCCTTGCTGGAGCCGGCGGAGATGAAAAATATTGCGAAAGAACTGGCGGGCTTTGTTGCCAGTATGGCGCGGGCTTTTACGGATGAGGAGGCAACGCAAGTTTTTGGCCTGAAGCCGGAACGCCCTGATCTGGACAAAGTCCGGCAAGCCATCAATGATCCTGCCGTGAAGGCGGCGCTGGGTGCACGGCTGCCGGCCTGCGAGCGCTTGGTGCAGGAATATATCGACGCTTTTTCCCAAAAGGAGCCGATTGTCATCCATGCCGACCTGCATATGCGCAACTGCTTCATCGACCCTGAAACCAAAATGCTCAGCGGCGTCATAGATTTTGGCACGGTTAAATATTGCGTGCCGGAGGCAGAGGATTATAACCGTATCCTCCTGTACTATCCGCAGGAGTTCGCGAAAGACTTCTGCGACGCCTGCGAGGAGCAGGGATTGCCCATCAGCTACCGCCACCGGCAGCTTTACCAGTTCTCCAAGGATATTAACCGGCTGCCCCGCGAGATAATGGAGAACGACAAGCCCACAGATCTCACGCTGAAGCAGATCGATTCTTATATCAGCCAGCTCGATGAACCGGCCGCTCGCGCTCCTGCGCAAAAAGCAGCGAAGGGTCCGCGTGCGCCATGTTAATGGAAGCATTCAGAAAAGCATCCGAACGCGCGAAGGGTATGAGGGTCAATGTCTTCAACAGACACGGACATAGTTCCGCAGACGTGGACTGGACAGAAACAAGATGGGCATTTTTGAGGGCGGCAAAGAAAGACGACGGGTCGTCGGGCATCAGTTTCCTTGAAGCCATCCTGCGCGAGCGCAAGGACCTGCGCAGGAAAATCAGGCGCGGCGAGTTGACGGTTGTCTTCCCGGAGCGGGGCTCGGCGAATGTCGTTATCATTGGTGATGAGGTTTTCAAAGGTCCGAAGAGTGAATGGAATATTTGGCAAGTTGATCTGGAATGCCGTCTACTGCAGCATATGAAGGGCCTGGGTCTGCCTTTCCCCGAAGTGACCTGTGTCGGCAAGAAATCCGTTTTCTTTGGCATGAAAAAGATACCGGGGGCCGTTTTCGGAGGCAGAGTAAACGACATGAACCCCGCCGAATTAAGAGACCTCGCCCGCGAGATGGCCGGAGCTGTGATTGGCATGGCGAAAGCTTTCACGGACGAACAGGCTACCGAGGTCTTTGATATCCCGCAGAAGCTCCCCCGTTTGGAAGAATTTCAGGAAGTTATTCATGATCTTGATGTCCGTGCGGCTTTAGGCGCAGCCTTGCCTGACTGCGAACGGCTTATGCGGGAATATATTGACGCTTTCTCCACAAAGAAGCCTGTCGTGATGAACACCGATATGAATCCGGGGAATGCGTTTATGGACGAGCAAACAAAGAAGCTGACCGGCCTTATCGATTTGGGCTATGTGAAGTTCTGCATTCCCGAGTGCGATCCTGTCGGGGTCCTGCTGCATAGATACCCGGATGCGTTTGTACAGGCGTTTTGCGAAGAATCCACGGCGCAGGGTGTGCCGATTAATTACCGTCATGCTGTTCTTAACCAGTTGGCGGGCGAATTAGAATTCTTTCAGGATGCCGTGCAGAGGCATGACCTTGGCGGGATGCTGCGGCGTCTTCCGAATGTCAAAGAAGTGATCGAGAAGCTGAATAAAATGGATGTTGCCGCCGGACCTGAAGACCGGCCTGACGTATCTCCTGTGCGCCGCCAGCCGCCGCAGCAGAAGATGGGGCATTAGCATGGCGCAAGCAAGTGAAGCATTTGAAAGAGCCACGCAACCGAAGCCGTTATCAGACAAGGATTTTCTCGCGGCGGTCCTGCGCAAGCGCGGGGATTTGCAGGAGAAGGTCGATAGCGGGAAAATAACGCCGGAATTCCCGACGGGGGGTGCGGCGGTTACTGTTATCCTTGGCGACGAGGTCTTCAAGGGTGCGCGGATTCCGGTGGCTATTCCCCGCGTTAACCTGGAACGCAGGTTACTGGAGCATATGATGGACTGCGGATTGCCTTTCCCGGAGGTGACCTGTTTCGACGAGGAAGCCGGTTTCTTCGGCATGACGAAGACGCCGGGTGACAGCTTCTACAAAAAAATCCCGGGAATGACGCCGGAGGAATTGAAAAACCTTGCGCAGGAGATAGCACGGACCGTTGTGGGCATGGCGAAAGCTTTTACTTACGAAGAGGCGACGGATGTTTTCGGGCTCTGGAAGCAATACCCCCGTTTAAAAGAATCCCAGGGCTTCATGGAAGACCCTAAAGTCCAGGAGGCTTTAGGCGGCGCCCTGCCTGCCTGCAAGAGGCTCGCGCAGGAATACGTCGACGCTTTCTCCAAAAAGAAACCGGTTGTCATGAATGTTGATGTGCATACGGGTAATGGTTTTGTGGATTCTTTAACGAACGGACTCACGGGCATCATCGATTTTGGCGATGTGAGGTATTGCATTCCGGAATGCGTTTACATGAACGCCCTGCTGAACCGCTTTCTGCCGGAAGACAAGAGCGGATACCCGGAAGAATTTGCGAAAGCCTTTTGCGCGGCATGCACGGCAGGGGGCGTGCCGATGAGCTATCGTCATGTGGTTCTTCAACTGTTTGCCAATGATATCGACTGGTTTCAGACGGCCGTGAGCAAAAATTACAAGGAAGATATAGCGGAGGCGCTCCAGAAAATTAAAGGCGTGATAAAGAAACTGGATGAAATGGAGGCTGACACGCCTGCACAATCCCCCGTCACACAGTCTCATCGGCAACGGACGCGATCCCGTAAAGCCGCCCTAGCGCATTGATGTATTTATAAAAATCAAATTGCTCTTGCTATTTTTAAAAATTATGGTAATTTTTTGCCATGACAGAAAATGCAATGAAAGCCTTTCCAAGGGCAGACGCACGGCAGGACGTGTCGTCCCGTAACGGGTTCTTTGGCTCCCTGCGTGGCAAAGCCGTGCAGGCCTTTTCAAAGGCGGCGGCAAAGCGGCGGGGATCATCGGGGAACGAGTTTCTGGATGCCATCTTGCGCGAACGCAGGGATCTCAGAAAAAAGCAGAAGCACGGCAAGCTCATGGTTTATTACCCGCAGCAGGGAATGGCTGGGCATACCATCATCATCGGCAATGAAGTCTTCAAGGGGCCCGCACGCGCCGAGCTTGTCGAAAAATTCGACGACGAGCCGCATAACCTCAAGGACCTCGAAGGCAAGGGGCTGCCCATTCCGCGCGTTACGTGTGTGGGCAAGAAAGCGGTTTTTTACGGCATGACGCGCACGGAGGGCGTCGAGCTCGGGCATGATGTCGAGGGCAGTCTGACTCCCGCCCAGCAGCGGCTGCTTGCGCGCGATATTGCGGATTTCATTGTCAATCTGGCCGAGGCCCTGCCGCCGCATGGCAAGCTGTACGCGATGCACTGGGATCTCAAGGGCGAGAATATCCTGATCGACCCTGAAACCAAAAGGCTCACGGGCATCGTTGATTTCGGCAATATCAAATACAGCGAAAAAGAAAACCTCACCGACGGCTTCTGGGTTCCCGGAGATCGCGGGACAATGCCGCAGCATTTTATGAGCATGCTCGATGAGGAATACGACCTCAGAAAAGCCGAGATACCTGATGCTGCGCCTCCGCAGAAAAGCTCTCGCAGCAGAGGGTTGCGCTCTATTTTCAAGCACAAACCCTAACTTCGTCACCCCCGCCTTGTGCGGGGGTCTGGAAGCGCGTCAGCGCGTCTTATAGATTCATAAGACGGCCGGACGGCCTTCCGGATCCCCGCACAAGGCGGGGATGACGGTGGTTTTTTGGATTTTGCGTTGAGATATATCTAATTGAAAATAAAAGATAATATATGATATTGTCCGTTTTGGAACCCAAACTTAGCCGTTTTTTAACACATTTATGAAATAATGTTTATGTAATATTTTGTCTTGTTAAAGGAGACAAAATCGATGAGAGAAGTGGTTTTTGCAGGGCTCCTGCAGAACGCAGATCTGGACGCGGCGCGGCGGCAGAATACCGCTGAAGCGCAGCGTCGCGCCGAATTTCGCCGGACTTTCGAGCAGCTTGGCTCGCCTCCCGGCCTTGAGGCGTTGCGTCAATTTGTGCATAGCCGTGACGACATGCATAATTTGCGCAGCGCTGAACTCATGCAGATTTTTGTCGCCTTCCGCGAGCAGGAAGGGTACGAAGACATGGTCGACCTGTACGAGAGAAACAGTAGTATAGACTTCAGAAACTCACAGATCGCGCAGGAATGTTACGCCGTCGCCTGCAATAATACAGGCCGGTACAACAAAGCCATCGCTATGTGCAACTACCTTAGAGCTCATGGCAACGCCAATGGCGAGGTCTACGGCATCCTCGGCGGCGCTTACTGGCGGAAATATCAGGCAGCCAAAAATTATCTCAGGGCCTCCGAAAGCATGCGCGTGCGTGATTGGAGACTTGAGCAACTTAAGGAAGCCTATATCAAGTGCTTTCCTAACGACAAAGAGCTGCAAAAAGTCGAAGAAAATGCCCGCACCTCCCTGATCAGGTCGAGAAACCATTGCCGCACCGGATTTCTTCATGCATTTGAATATTATCCCGGTATCAATGCTGTTTTCTCCATGATGGAACTGGGGCATTTTGTCCAGATGAAGAAGATGGCGCGTCTGGTGCATCTGGCCTGCCTGCGCGATGGCGCACGCGACACGATGGACGCTAACTGTGCTGCGACCATGCTCGAAGCGGCCTGCCTCATGAACGCGAGCGAGAACCAGATGGCGACAACCATGAAAGCTTTCCTGAAACTAAACCTGTCCGAAGAGAAACTGAACAAGGTTTCTGCGCATTTGACAAGGATAAGATACCGCCTTGCCAAAAGCGGTCAAGATACAACCCTTTTCGACGAGGTTCGTTACAAACTGGATGACATCAGGGTGCATACTGCACATGCGACGTTTAACACCGTCGCCAGAAGGTCGCCGGAGCCAACCGTGGAAGCCCTGCTTAAAGCCAACTCGTATAGTTACCGTGGCATGGCCTCCGGTTTCACCGGCTCCAGTTATCAACGTGGGAATTTCCACCTCGACGGGCAGTTGTCGGACCACTGCCTGTCGCGCACCGACTGGCAGCAGTTTGAAAAACTTCTCAATACGCCGCTCGGGAAACTGTTCGATAAAGACACGGAAGACCCTGGCAAATGGGTCATGGGACTGACGATGATGGAACTTGCCGAAGCTGGCCGTGGACCTAAGCGGTCACATGATGCGGCAGCCTCTGATTTCCTGTGGTGGGCTGACAAAATAATCCGCCGCGCTTTCAATACGGACGAGAAAGGCCTTGAAAATATTGGCGGCGCGGGCCACGTAAAAGATGATGAGACGGCCCAGGGCATGATAAAACTTTCCGGCGCGAAGGAGCATGAAGGCGCGGATTCACGCACCAATATTTCCGTGAGCATGGCTCTGGGCGTCGGCGACTGCCGCCACCACGCGCAGGCGGAACAGATTATGTTCGATATCTGGCAGAAGACGCTCATGAACAAGGCGCTGGCAAAAGCCGCCGCGGCTGTAAACGAAAAGGCGTATGAAGAAAGCATCAGGGAATTCAAGGAGATTGAATCGGTTGAACTGCGCACGCTTGATGTCGTTATCAAGGTTCCTGTAACGGAGAGCGGCGAGGACAGGGCGTATGACACGCATAAAGGCCCTTACCGCTATGAGGAGCACACCACAAATATCCTTCTGATCCACAATGAAGACGGCAGCCTCAAGGACGCTTATTTCGCCGATGCTTTTTACAAGACCCTTTACGAGATGGGAGCCAACAAAATAGATCTGGACAAGGTGACGGTTGATGCGGACGGCAAACTCGTCATTCCCGCCAATATGCTGGTCGGGCACGGGGATGCCTTTGGCACGCCTCTGCACGGTACACCTATCTATATACCCATTGAACTGCGCCCGACAGTTTATGCCGGAAAACGCGATGAAGTGGCCAATGACGAGCACGGCAGGCTGCTGCTGCTCGGCATTCCCGTACCGGCAAACTTTGATCTCGTCGAAATGCTCTCGCGGCCATCAGAACAAAGAATGGCATTTCTGGAACATGTGCATCGCTGGCTCAAAGGGCTACAGCCACCGCCACGGCCCCCGCGCACTCCCAGTGCAAGACCGGCCAGAAGAAGAAGCCACAGGGCTAAAGCCTCCCCGGCGCCCTGAGAAAACCTTCCCCGAATCGCTTGATGTTCCGGCTGGCTTGTTTAGGATGGTTGCGTCCTTAACAAATAAACCTTTCGGAGCCCCCTATGAGTTATCTCGTATTGATGCGCCATGGCGAAAGCCAGTGGAACCGCGAAAACCGCTTTACCGGCTTTACCGACGTTGACCTCAACGAAACGGGCATCATGGAGGCGAAGCGCGCGGGGCAGGAGCTGAAAGGCATCAAGTTCGACAAGGTCTACACCTCGACGCTGAAACGCGCCTACAACACGGCGCAGATTGCGCTTGCCGAAGCGGGACAGCTGCCGCCGATGGTCAAGCACGACGACCTGCGCGAGCGCGACTACGGCGACCTCACGGGCCTCAACAAGGACGAGACGCGCAAAAAGTTTGGCGAAGAGCAGGTGCATATCTGGCGCCGCAGCTACGATGTGCCTCCTCCGGGTGGCGAGAGCCTCAAGGATGTCGTGGAGCGCGTGCAGCCTTATTACGAGCAGCATATCCTGCCCGACCTCAGGAAAGGCAAGAATATCCTGCTCGCCGCGCATGGCAATACGCTGCGCGCGATGCTGATTATCCTCGGCGAGAATACGCCCGAGAATATCAACGGCGCGGAAATCGCGACCGGCGTGCCGCTGACGTTCGAGTTCGATGGCTCAAGTATTAAAAGGAAAGCGGCATGACCACGGCAAAACTGGTCCTCATGCGCCACGGCGAGACGGACCAGAACAGGCTGCGCCTGATGACCGGGCAGCTGGATATTCCGCTCAACAAGATCGGCGAGGAACAGGCGCGCGCGGCGGGCCCTCTGATCAAGGATATCCCTTTCGACAAGGCCTATAGCTCGACGTTAAGCCGCGCTTTCAACACAGCGGCGCTGGCGCTGAAGGCGGCGGGGCAGGATATCCCGATCGAACAGCGCAAGGAGATCGTCGAAGGAGATTCTGGCGAATTTACGGGACGCAACATCGATACTGACCCTGAAGTCAAAAAGTTTGTGAGGTTGTATGACACGGCCCCTCCCGGTGGCGAAAGTGACAAGCAGCTTGTCGCGCGCGTGCAGAAATTTTTCGACGAAGAAGTATTGCCGCGTCTGAAGCGTGGCGAAAATGTGCTGGTCGTTTCCCACTCCGGCACGGTGCGTGCCTTCGATATCGCGCTGGGTCTTTATCCCGCGCCTCCCGACGGGACGCCGTGGCCGACAAGAAGATCGGTTCCAAATGCGGGACCTTCAGTGCATGAATATGAAGATGGCGTGCTCAAAAAGTCCTACGACATCGAGAACCCCGAGACGAAAAAAGCCGCGCAGAAGCCAGGGAATGTAAGCAAGTTCAGGCTTTAACTAAAAGCTTTGGGACTTATATACATGTATACATGGCTACTCCGCCGCCGAAGGCGGCATTAAAATTTGAACCGCAGAGGCGCAGAGGAAGTGTGATATAGCGTAATCTCTGCGTTCTCTGCGCCTCTGCGGTAAAAAATGCCTGCGGCGCATGGAAAAATTCCGGCGGATAGCAAAGTATAGTCTCCAAAACGTCCTACTTCTTCCGCTCCAAAACCGTAACCGTATAATCCGCCGTTTCGCCGGGCTGGGCTTGGTGGAATTCGCGTTTGGTTTCGGTCCAGTCGCTGCGGTCGAAGGCGGGGAATATCGCGTCGCCCTCGGGCTTCAGGTGGATTTCGTTGAGGTAGAGCCTGTCTGCAACGGGAAGCGCAAGCTTGTAAATTTCTGCGCCGCCCGCGACCATGATTTCCGTGCTGCCAGTCTGGCGCGCGATATCCAGCGCCTTGTCGAGGGAGGTTGTTACCGTTGCGCCGGGATGCGCGTATGAGGCATCGCGCGTGATGACGATGTTCGGGCGATTTTTGAGCGGACCGCCGGGCAATGTCTCGAATGTCTTGCGGCCAAAGATGACGGGCTTGCCCATCGTCGTGTCTTTGAAATATTTGAAGTCGCTTTTGATGCGCCACGGAATGCCGCCCTTGTTGCCGATCACACCGTTCTCGGCGACGGCGGCGATAAGGGAGATCTTCATGTTTTCGTCTTCTTGCGCAGGCGGAAAAATTCAACGCTCGGCGTCGCGCGGCCATTATAAACATGCGGCTTGCGGATGGAGACTTTTGCGGCATCGACCCTTTTATCTTTAAGACAGAAAGTGACCAGTTCTTCGGCAAGTGTTTCGATGAGGTCTGTATGCGGACGGTTCGCCCAGCCTTTCGTCACGCGTTCGAAGGGAAGATGGTAATTGAGGCAATCCTTGATCGACTTGCCTTTGAACGCGCCCTGAAAGCGGTAAAGGTCAATGTCGATGATGATTTTTTGTTTCTTGCCGCCAGCACGCTCCCACGCGTCGATGCCGATCCTGACTTCGGTTTCGAGGCCGTGCAGCGAGGTCTTTTGGTAGTCGAACATGTTCATACCGCCACCTTGCCTTTGATCACATCATGGTGCTGGTAATTGAGCAGTTCGAAATCCTCATACTTGAAACCGAAGATATCTTTCACGTCGGGGTTGATTTTCATCTGCGGCAGCGGGTAGGGCTGGCGTTGTAGCTGCAATTGCACCTGCGCGAGGTGGTTGGTATAGATATGTACGTCGCCGAAGCTGTGGATGAAGTCGCCCGGTTGCAGCCCCGTCACCTGCGCCATCATCAAGGTGAGCAATGCGTAGGAGGCGATATTGAACGGCACACCGAGAAATACATCCGCGCTGCGCTGGTAAAGCTGGCACGAGAGCTTGCCTTCGAGCACATAAAACTGGAACAGGCAGTGGCACGGCGGCAGCGCCATGTCGGGGATATCGGCGGGGTTCCACGCGGAGACAATCAGGCGGCGGCTGTCAGGATTTTTTTTGATATCGGCGACGACCTGCGTGATCTGGTCAACGGTTGCGCCATTTTTTCCGGGCCATGAGCGCCACTGGTGGCCATAGACAGGGCCGAGGTTGCCGTTTTCATCCGCCCATTCGTCCCAGATGGAGATTTTATTGTCTTGAAGATATTTGATGTTGGTGTCGCCCTGCAGGAACCATAGCAGCTCATGGATGATCGAGCGCAGATGCACTTTTTTTGTGGTGACGAGTGGGAATCCATCAGCGAGGTTGTAGCGGTTCTGGTAGCCGAAGGTTGAAATCGTACCCGTGCCGGTGCGGTCCGATTTCTGCACGCCCTTGTCGAGCACATGGCGCATCAGGTCAAGATATTGCTGCATGGAACTCCTTTTGATGAACACGAATCTTTCGTGATGATGCCCGAAAATGCGGTCGTTTTATAGCGGGTTGCGTATTACATATTACGCGAAATATCCATTATGGACACAGTATAAAATTTATGACATTAATATATGTCAAAATATTATTACCGGATTCTCGGGGGTTATCTATGGCTGCGTCTGAAAAATATAAACCGAAAACCAACTGGAACCAGACGGCGTTTGAAAAACTCAAAGCCACATGGTCGCCGGAGCGCATCGCTGAAGATGAAAAGACGCTGCAAAATATTTTCGCGCTGGCGGCGGACTGTCCCTTGCTGACGGAAGCGCTGGAATGGGCGCAGCAACATGATATCAAATTTTTTATCGACCGGAACGCTGTAAACTGCGGTGCTTATTATACGCTGTCCACGGGCGTTATGGCCCTCACGGCAAAGACAGCCACCGACCTCGACGTTACACTTGCTGTAGGAAGTGTTGTGCACGAAATCCGTCACGCATGGCAGGATTATTACGGGCTTGTCGGGTGCGATACAGAACCTTTCTCGGGGGACTATCGCCGATCTTTCATCAATACGGCCCTCATCGAGGCGGACGCATTGGCCTATGGGCTGCGGGCAAAGGATCAATACAGGGCGGCTTTGGCGAAGAAAAGAGGCTGGCCGGTTCCGTCTGCAATTCAGAAAACATTGCCTGATGAGAATGCCGACCTTGGCAGGAAATTTTTAACATGGTTCTCCAATCGCAATAGCCATACGCAGTTTTATGGGGAAAAACTAAGCAAGTTCTTCGGACGGAAGTGGGACGTTTATGAAGGCGCGCAGCCTGAACGCCGTAATGAACTTAGCCTGACCAAACTACAACTGGACGGAATAAACATCGATAACATTCAGGATGTCCTGCGCCTCGGCGTCAATTTCTCAGGCACAAAAAATTATCTCGCGGCAATGCAGCCGGATATCCTGCCGAAAAGAATTCTGCGTCCGTGGCTGGCAGGAACTTTCTGGGGTACGGCGAACAGCAACCAGCGAAAACTGACCGCAGCTATTCGCAAGGCCAGCTTGAAGAAAAAACTCGTTCCCGAAAACAGAAAGCCGCGTCACCCATGGCCGTAAAGGGAACATACAAACCCAAAATCCCGTGGGACCAGACGGCGTTCGAGGCGCTCAAAGCCACATGGACTCCGCAGCGCATCGCCGAGGATGAAAAAACGCTGCAAGAAATTTTTGCGCTCGCGGCGGATGTGCCGCTGCTGGCCGAAGCGCTGGAGTGGGCAGAGCAGCACGGCGTAAAGTTTTTTATTGACCGCACGGCGACGGGTATCGAGGGTTATTATAAACCGGGCACGGGTGTCGTGGCGATCACGGCGGCAGGTCTTGCCAATCCCGGAGAAGCAGTAGAGTCCATCGTGCATGAAATCCGCCATGCGTGGCAGCAATACAACGGCTTTGGCGCCGAGGCCGCTCATGGTTTCTCCGAATATTTAATAACGGTATCGCTCAAGGAAGCAGATGCCGAGGCCTTCGCGCGGCGCGCAAAAGACCAGTACAAGTTTTATGAGCTGACAAAAAATCATAAAAAGGTTCCGGACTCCCTGCGTGCGGGCCTCGCGAAAGAGAATGCCGATCTCGGGGCGAATTTTCAGGTATGGTTTCCGCTTTTCGCAGGGCGCTACGGGGATCGCGGCAGCAAGGCTTACAATCAGGCCCTTGGCCTCTTTCCGCCTGAAGCGCGCCTCAACACAGGCTTGTCCGGCGGGCATTTTGAATTTGACCCCGCGCGCGTGAAATTTACGGGCGAAAACATCAACATCAATAATGTGCAGGACGTTGTGCGCATGGGCAGGTTTTTCTCGGGCGCAAAAAATTATCTCGCGGCGCTGCAGCCGGATATTCTCCCCAAGAAAATCCTGCGCCCCTCGCTGGCGAATACATTCTGGGGCGCAGCGAGCAGCGATCAAAGAAAACTGACCAACGATATCCGCAAGGCTGAACTAAAGAAAAAACTCACCCCTGAAAACAAAAGGAAGCATCACCCATGGCCGTAAATAAAACGTACAAGCCTGAAACACATTGGGACCAGACGGCGTTTGAAGAACTCAAAGCCACATGGACGCCGGAGCGTATCGCCGAAGATGAAAAAACGCTGCAGGAGGTTTTTGCGCTGGCGGCGGATTGCCCGTTGCTGGCCGAAGCGCTGGACTGGGCCAATACGCACGGCATAAAGTTTTTCATCGACCATCAGGCCGTGAACATCGGCGGCTATTACCTGCCCGGTACAGGCGTCATGGCCGTTGTCCCCCGAAGCTTCATGCGCATGGAAGAAGTCATGGTGCATGAAATCCGCCATGCGTGGCAGGACTATAACGGGCTTATATCCTGGAACGACAATACGCCGCATGACGGAAGCTTTAATGATTTTTTTATCAATAATGCCCTTATAGAGGCGGATGCCAAAGCCATGGGACTGCTGGCTTTGGGCCAGAGCACCGTGGCGCAGCGAAAGAGGGATGCGGAAAGGGCGGTAAAGATGGGTGTGCTGTTGCACGAAGAAAGCAAAAAATATACTGCAAGTTATCAGGAGCGTATTGCGGATGAAAATATCGCGCTCGGGACGGGCTTTCTCGATTGGTTCGAGACAAACTGGCAGCCAAGATTCTACGGGGATTCTTTCAGCAAAGTCTACGGGCGGAAGTGGGAACTTTATGACGGCGAACTGCCTCTGCGTAACCAGGAGTTTTCTCTTGATCCCCGGCATATAAAAGGCATGGATATTCATGACATGCAGGATGTCCTGCGGCTCGGCGTCAACTTTTCGGGCACGAAAAATTATCTCGCGGCATTGCAGCCGGATATTCTCCCCAGGAAAATCCTTTGCCCGTCATTGGCTGATACTTTCTGGGGTGCGGCGAATGATGATCAAATAAAGCTGACGGCTGGACTGCGCAAGGCGCACCTGAAGAAAAAGCTTGCCCGCAAAACGCGCGGAAGCGTCACTGCTCCTTGCTGATCTGGACGCCGCCAAGCGGCTTCGTCAGGAAGGGGTCGATGAAAAAGTCGACAGACACGACCCGCCCGTTCAGGACGATCTGCGAATAGTTGGATTTGGACATGTCCGGCCCTTTTGCATCGGTCACGAACACCCTGATCCTGCCATAGACCTGCCGGTTCGGGTTGCCGGCCTCCTGTATACGCACCATCATTTTCTCGACGTTCTGATGCGGAACATGGAACCCCCTGACAGTCAGCGGTTCGTTAAGCTCGAGCACGACGTTTTGCGGAAACATCGAGCTTAAATTGTTGCCGCCGCAATCAAGGCTTTGCTCGCCGGGGCTGTACAGGCTTACGGAGCCCACGTTGGAGATCGAGGTCTTGTCGGAGATCGGAAAAAACTCGTTCTTGAAGTCATAGCGGCCCAGGTTGAAAATGCCGATGACCTCGTATCTGACGCGGAAATATTCCCTCTTCTTCAGGGCGCGCACAATGACCTGGTTTTTGATCTTGTCCCAGATGACGTCGTTGCCGAAATTTCTGCGGTAGAGGTCGCAATAGACGATGCGCATGTATTCGTCGGCGATCTTCGGCTCGTTGATGTCAAAGCCATTCAGCAGGATCAGAGTCTGGATAAGTTCGGCGAAGGTGGGACGCGCATATCCTTCGCCGACATCGGTCATGGACGCCTGAGCGGTCTGCACCGACAGGGACAGACTCATAAAAACCAAAAAAACAGCGACGTAACGTTTCATCTTTCACCTGATCCAGAAAATGTATTTTAAGGGCAAACGCGCCGTTTCTCAAGCTGTCTTTGACCGCAGGCCGGGTTGTTTTTGCCGCAGGCAGAGTTTCAGCACTTTCTGCATGAGGCTGGGCAGCGCATAAGTCCCTATTTCCGCAGCGGAAACAAACCTGCCCTTATGCGGCTTGAAATTTTTGCCGGGCCGGGCAGACCATATTTCCAAAACGAGGTCAAAATGTGTAAATGTGTGCCGGACCTCTACGTCCAGGGGTTTGAAGCTAAGTTGTTTGTCGTAGCGATGTGTTCCAATTTCGGTATTGTCCTGTATCCAGTCTGTCGTCGGCAACTGGTACAGGCCTTCGTAAAGGCCTTTGCCGGTGCGCTTCTCGATGAGGAACTCTTCGGAGTTTTTCTGGATCCAGAAAACCTTGCCGTAGCGGACGGGGTTTTTGGCCTTGGCCGTTTTGCGCGGCAAATCCTCGGCGATGCCCTGATGATGGGCCATGCATGATTTCTGCCACGGACACTGACCGCACTTCGGCTTGCGCGGCGTACAGACTGTTGCGCCGAGTTCCATGAAAGCCTGCGTGAAATCTCCGGGATGCGCATTGCCGTCCGCGAGTTTTGCCGCATGCGTACGCAGCGTTTCCTTTGAGGCGGGCAGGGGTTCTTCGATGGCGAAGAAACGGCTCACAACGCGCTCGACATTGCCATCCACCGCAACCGCAGGCTGGTTAAAGGCGATAGATGAAATCGCCGCTGCCGTATAAGGCCCGATGCCGGGGAGTTCCATGAGTGCTTCCTGCGAAGCCGGAAATTTTGCGTTGTGTTCTGCTGTAATAATCTGCGCGCATTTATGCAGGTTTCTCGCGCGCGCGTAATAGCCAAGCCCCGCCCATGCGGTAAGTACATCATCGAGTTTTGCCTTGGCCAGCGCTTTAACGGTCGGCCACTTGCTGATGAATTTGACGAAGTAGGGGCCGACTGTCACGACAGTCGTTTGCTGCAACATGATTTCGGAGAGCCAGACGTGATACGGGTCTGGCGTTTTGCCCTTGAGAGCGCGCCACGGCATCACGCGCCGGTGCTGCGCGTACCATGCGAGGAGTTGTTCCTGAATTTTCGAGTTGTCGCGCAAAACGGCCTCTTGTTAAGTGACTGAATTGTTACTCTATACGGTACTTTTGGCGGGAGGCGAAAGAATCACTTTTTAAAATATTTACATATTGTAAAAAAACTATTATTTATTCATAAATATATTGACATATGCCGTAATAAATATAATTATGGACAAACATTAACTTTACAGAGGATGCTCTCCCATGGCCGAACGTATTGCCGTTTTTCCCGGTTGTTTTGACCCGCCGCACAAGGGCCACATCGACACGGTGCGGCAGATTTTACAAACCGGCAAGGCCGATCATGTTGTCGTTGTCAGCGGCAGCAACCCCCAAAAAAAAAGACTGCTGACGCTTGAGAATTCCGTGGAGCTGTTCAGGAGGATGCTGCCGCCCGAACTCGCGGACCGCGTGACCGTCTGTGCTGACGACGAAAGAATGACAAACATGCCAAAGCTTGCCGGACGGTTCAACGCGGGTTCGCTGGTCAGAGGCAAGCGCAGAACCGAGCATCCCGTGAAAAACCTTATCCAGGAAGGCGCCATCGCAGCTTATCTCACGGGCTATCGCCTCGCGCGCCTCAAAAAGCCTTTGCACCTCATATGGCTGAAAAATTCCCCGGACTGCAATGGATTATCCTCAACGCAGGCGCGCGGCGTATTATTCAGTGAAGGTTGCTCGCAGGAGAAGCTTGAAAAACTCATGCCTGCGGATGTGGCCGACATCCTGCTCCGTGCGAAGGCCCAGTGTCCTGATGTCAGCAGAGAGAATAATGGCGAATTCAACAAGGCATTGGCGGGTCTTTTAGGCATCGCTGAAGCGCCAAAAGCCGCTGTCAAACGCCGCGCGGGTTTCCGGTTCGGCAGGAGATGATGTACTCCAGTTTAAATTTTCCGTTCCCTCGCGAAGGCGGGGGCCCAGCTTTATATTTTGACTGGATCCCCGCCTGCGCGGGGAAACGGGATGCGTGTATTTTTGTAGACATATCAACCTTAAATCAAAGATACTATCACCACATGTCAAAACCGCGCTCACTGTCCGACCTTCTCCCGGGCCTTACCAAGGATATTCTTGGCAAGCAGGGTCAGCTGTTCGGCAAAATGCTCGCTGAATGGACGCATATCGCGGGCGCGGATATCGCCGCCAAAACCACGCCGCTTGATCTTAAATATGCCAAGAAGCTGGACAAGAAGAGCCAGGCGACATTACACTTGGCCGTGCAGAGCGCCTATGCGCTTGAGCTAAGTTATCAAAAATCGTTGCTGATCGAGCGGCTGAATATGTTCTTCGGCTACCCCGCCATCAAGGATATCAAGATGGTGCAGCATGATAATATTATGGGTAATAAAAAGCCTCTCGCCAAGCCGCCACGCCTCCTGACAATGCAGGAAGAGCAGATTCTGGACAAAATGGTGGGCGGAATTCAAGAAAATGATTTACAAATGGCGTTAAAAAATCTAGGAAAAGCAATCACCTCACGTCAAACGAAATAGATATGGGAACCAAGAAATGAAAGTCGCTGCAAATACGCTCCGCAAAGGGCACGTCGTTGAATACAATAACAAGCTCTGGATGGTCGTCGAGTGCGAACTCCGCTCCCCGGGCAAAGGCGCTGCCGTGGCGCAGGTCATCATGAAGGATATCGTGCAGGGTACGAAAATGGATATCCGCTGGGCGACGCAGGATATGGTCGAGCGCGTGCGCATCGAGGAAGAAGAATTGCAGTTCCTCTACGCCACCGGTGAGGACTACACTTTCATGAACATCCAGAACTACGAACAGGTTACACTGTCCGGCGAATTGATCGGCGACCAGAAGGTTTATCTGCAGGACGGCATGATCTGCAAAGTGCAGGTCAACAGCGGCAAAGTGCTCTCGATGGAACTGCCCGAAACAGTAACGATGGAAATCACCGAAGCTGACCCGGTTGTGAAGGGCCAGACGGCTTCTTCCTCCTACAAGCCCGCGAAGCTTGCAAACGGCGCGCGCGTTCTTGTGCCGCCACACATTGAATCCGGCACACGCATCGTCGTTCGCACGGCGGATTCTTCAT
>Ga0206917_1112_pt1 | contig 21423 bp, 17 predicted proteins | sample Alteio_BWOrgHeat_68_FD_152931 | JGI IMG/M metagenome (GOLD analysis project Ga0206917, IMG submission 152931) | Enriched cells from forest soil in Barre Woods Harvard Forest LTER site, Petersham, Massachusetts, United States -... | ecosystem: Environmental > Terrestrial > Soil > Temperate forest >...
AGATGCGCGCCTTTTGGGTTCGAGATGTGAAACTGGCGTCTCATTATTCCTTTCCTTGCCAGTTTGGAATTGCTTTTAGGTTTTAGGAGTTGGGCGGGTGGAAACGTTGGAAGATCTCACGGAAAGGCGCAAAGGCGCAAGTGTGAAGATTTGATGAAGGCTGGATTCTGATCCTCGTGGCTTCGTGAGAGAGGTTTTGCAGGGGGGAAGGCGTACTGTTCGCATGTTCACAGACAGCTCAATAGTAGGGATTGCACGGCCAAAAACAAGCAAAATCTTGGCGAGGTGGCTTGGAATTGGTTGCGGTCCTAGTGTGCGTTGCGGAGGTGGGCTGCGACCCTTCCAGGCCCACGGAATTCTGCGGGATCTGTGTCCGTTGGTGCCGTCGCCAGCGAAGTTGTGCTGGCCTTGCTCGGAGGTCGTAAGCTGCGTTCTTAATAAGACTTTTACACTTGGGCACATGATCTTAGCGCCGCGTTGATTCGCGAAAAGTTATGATCGGGTTCAACTGTGTTGTGTGTGGTCCAACTGGCATGCCGGTTCTTAAGGCGGACGAGCGATGCCGTTTGCAAAACCTCTTATATTGCTGGTGGATGATGATGCGCCGTTGCGCAAGTACCTCGGCACGCTGCTGGCTGGGGCTGGGTATGAGGTGTTACCGGCTGAGAATGGCGAACAGGCGCTGAAGGAGATGGAGACGCACACGGCCGCGGCCGTCGTGTTGGATCTTGGCTTACCCGATATCGATGGGCAGCAATTGCTGGTGAAGTTGCGGGAACGACTGGAGACGCCGATCGTTGTTCTTTCGGCGCGGGATGACCCGGCCGAAAAGATTGCGGCGCTGGACCACGGGGCGGACGACTATCTAACGAAGCCGTTTAGCAGTGGCGAGTTACTCGCACGGATTCGGCTCGCATTGCGGCATCATGCGCAGGCCAATCCCGCGGATAAGTCGCCCATCTTGGCGTTCGGAGGCTTGCGCGTGGATTTGTTTGCGCATCGCGTGTTTGTCGAGGGGCGTGAAATCCACTTAACTCCGATCGAGTTTAAGGTGCTGGCGCTATTCGTGCGGCACGCAGGTAAAGTGTTGCATCACCGCTTCTTGTTGAACGAAGTTTGGGGGCCGGCGGCGCCACAGCAGGCTCAAAATGTGCGGGTTTTAATTGCCGGGTTAAGGCGAAAGATTGAAACCGATCCGGCGCGGCCCCGGCATTTGCTCACGGAGCAAGGCATCGGATATCGATTGATGCCGTGCGAAGCGGACCCAGCGCAAAACGCGGATCAGCCATCAGCAGCGCGCTAAGCGAGCGTGGTAACGTGTTAGCGTTTGATTATGCGCGCTTATGAAATCTTTATGTCTGCGCACTCAATACGGGCAGTCGATTGCTGAGATTGCCATCAAGATTTCATCAACTTTTTCTAATCGTCGCGCCGGTTTCGGCCGCGAATGACTCACGAACGCCGACAATCTAACGAGTTCCGTATCTAGTGCACGCGACCGACTGATTCGCACGTGTGTGGAACATCAATTGCTTGCAGCGGTCGGCGTGTGGGCTTTGCGCAATTTGTTATTGCGTTGAGGAAGTGATCATGTGAGGCCGGAGGCGCGGCTCTCAATCGCTTTCTCTATCGATGCGATCTGCAGGCGGCCGGTCGCATCAAAACATTCTTCTCGCGATTCGCGCGGCAACGAGCTGACGCGGATTCGAACCCTTCTGGATAGGAGACTTTGGGCGATGGGACGATCGAAGAACTACGGACCCCGGCAATTGGCGCTGGTCCTGTTGTTGGCAGGATCATTGGGCGCAGCGCTGAACGTAAATCGTGTGGCGGCGCAGGACTCGGCGCCAGCGGAGACACCTGCGGCAGCGGAAGCGCAGCCGGACCCGTCGGGAATTGCGACGGGCGACAAATCCGCGGCTGTTGACGCGGGCGGCAATTCGTTCGTCGTCGCGGAGCCAACCGATAAAAGTGCTCCCGACTACGCAGAAAAGAAAAAGGCGTTCGATGAGTACGAGGCGGCGGTTGCGAAAGAACCGTTGGCGGCCAAATTGGCGGATTCGGTCGGTCACGTGCGGCTGGCAACGAACTTTTCGTGGACTTTGCTCACCGGTTATCTGGTGCTGTTCATGCAAGCGGGCTTCGCACTCTTAACGTGCGGCCTGGTGCGAAAGAAGAACGCCGGCCATTTGATGATGCTGAACTTTGCGGCGTACGTATTCGCGTTTCTGGCTTACTACGCGGTGGGATACGCATTTCAGTGGGGCGGCGTCGCGATTAACGCGGCACCGACGAATATCGGCGGCACGCCGACGCTCAACAAATTTATGGTTGGCGACGGGCAATGGGGATTCGTTGGCGGCAAAGGGTTTTTCCTGCAGGGGCCGGCTTATGACGCGAGTTCGAATGTGCTGATGTTGTTCGAAGTCGTGTTCATGGAGACGGCCGGCTACATCATTGTCGGCGCGATCTGCGAGCGGATTACGTTCGGAGCGTTTTTGTTGTGCGAGCTGTTCATGGGCGCCATCTTGTACCCGATCTTCGGCTGCTGGGCCTGGGGTGGAGGTTGGCTGTCGCAGCTGGGCTCGACGATGGGATGGGGGCATGGTTATGTCGATTTCGCGGGGTCGACCGTGGTTCATGCCATCGGCGGTTGGGCCGCCATGGCGCTGGCGATTATTTTGGGGCCGCGGCTTGGTAAATATGGTCCCGATGGCAAGCCTCGGGCATTTCCGGCTCACAATCTGGTGTTCGTGGTGACGGGGACGTTCATCCTGCTATTTGGCTGGATGGGCTTCAACCCGGGGTCGACGCTCGGAGCGACCGATCTGCGAATCGCGGGCATCGCGGTGAATACGAACCTGGCGGCGTGTTCCGGATCGGCGGTCGCGCTGCTGTTATGGTATTGGATGTTCGGCAAGCCGGACGTGACGATGGCATGCAACGGCATGCTCGCGGGGTTGGTGGCGATCACCGCGCCGTGTGCGTTCGTCGACCCGAAGGCATCGATCGCGATTGGAGCGATCGCGGGAGCGGTGGTTTGCTTTGGCGTGCTCTTCAATGAGCGTGTGCTGAAGGTTGATGACCCGTGCGGCGCGATCTCAGTCCACGGTTTTTGCGGCACGCTTGGCGGAATCTGTGTCGGCATATTCGCCGATGGAACCTATGGCGCGGGTTGGAACGGTGTCGGCGCGACCGAGTATTTGGGCAAAACGGGGCAAGGCGTCACTGGCTTGCTCTATGGCGATTTCGCTCAATTCAAATGTCAGCTGATCGGGGCGGCGATCAACGCCGTTTGGGCATTCGGCGTGACTTTTATCGTGTTCAAACTGGTGAACTCGGTTCGCAGCATGCGTGTTTCAAAAGAATCGGAGCTTGAGGGCCTCGACATGCCGGAATTCGGTGGGCTGGCGTATCCGGAGGATGCGCTCGCGCCGAATACGGCCGGCGCCTAAGCCATAGGGTTCACGAGGGCGCCCGTGGCGGGCTCTATGATTCGCTCGCCCGGGCGCTTTCTTACCATCCAATGAAGACTTTCAACACAAATTGAAACACGTTTGGAGTGAATAAGAGATGAAAAAAATCGAAGCGATCGTACGGCACCATCGTGTCGAAGCGATTAAAGAGGCGTTGGTCGGGCTGGGGTTGCACGGGATGACGATAAGCGAAGTGCGAGGGTTTGGCCGGCAAAAGGGACAAACCGAAACGTATCGTGGGGCAGAGTATCGGATTGACTTTGTGCCGAAAGTGAAGGTGGAAGTCGCCGTCGCGAATGATAAGCTCGACTCCGCCGTGGCAGCGATCACCAAGGCGGCGCAAACGGGGCAGATTGGCGACGGGAAGATCTTTGTGTCGAACCTCGAAGACACCGTCCGCATTCGGACGGGGGAATCGGGGTCGGATGCTCTCTAAGATACGGCGCTTTCATAGTTCAAGCGGTTAGCCTCTTTGCCACGGCGAACTTACAATCGGAGAGTTGCCCCCATGAGGGGACGTCTCACCGAGATGCGAAGGGCTATGCTCTCGTTTGTCGTGCCGGCACATAATGAAGAGGCTCTTGTTGGCCGGACGCTGGACGCCATTCGGGCCGCGGCGGACGCGATCGGGCAGCCGTTTGAGATGGTCGTTGTGGACGATGCTTCGACGGATCGGACGGCGGAGATTGCTCGCGAGCGCGGGGCGAACGTTGTTCAGGTAAATTACCGACAAATCGCCGCGACGCGGAATGCCGGTGCGAAGGCGGCGCGTGGCGAACGCTTGTTCTTTGTGGATGCGGATACTGTGGTGGACGAGCGCGTGCTGCGGGCCGCGCTGCGGGCGTTGGATAACGGCGCAGCCGGAGGCGGGGCGCCGCCGAAGTTAGAAGGGCCGGTGCCGCTGTACGCACCGCTGTTTGTGTTGTGGCTCAGCGTGTTCATGCGGATCGCGGGACTTTCGGGCGGAGCGTTCCTATTTTGCACGCGCCAGGCGTTCGAGGCGGTGGGAGGATTTGACGAACAGCTTTTCGGAGCGGAGGACGCGGCGCTGTCGTCGGCATTGCGGCGTGAAGGGCGATTCGTTGTGCTTTGGACGCGCGTGCTCACCTCGGGACGACGCGTACGCACGGCTTCCGGATTGCGAGTGCTCGGCTTCTTCGTCCGCACGGCGATTCTGCCATCGAACACGCTCAAGCGGCGGGCGAATGTCGAGAAAATGTGGTACCAGTCGAACCGCGAGCGCGATCATGAGCGATTCGGTTCGCTGACGTACCGTGCAGCCAATGCCGCGGCGCTGGCGATTGTGCTGATTGTCGTTACGAGCCCAGTGTGGATGATTCCGTTGCCGGAATCGCTCCGTGGGGGAATGTTTGGAACGGTTCGGTACGGCATTCAGATTTTCATGTGCCACTTTGGGTTGGTGGCGTGGCCGTGCGCGTACTTTTTGGGGAGAGCACTTGCGAAGCAAACGCGGTGGACTGAGCGGATAAAACTGGGAGTGTTGTTCGCCGTCTGTTTGTGGGCGGCGTATAACAATGCCCGCGAAGTTTTCCTATTCTGGGCCGACGCTTTCTAGTTTGGCAAATTTCGCCAAGGCGAAGATTTTAGAGGGCGTATTGTCGCCAAAACTGTCGTCGACGGCGCCGGCCGTCATAACCCGCACGAGCGACAAAGCGCGCGATTGGCATTCCGGGTTGAGCAAGTCTAGCTGGCGGAATCTGTGTCCTACACTCGAATGGGTGGGAAACGTCGGGGGGGCCGGCGTAGAGTGATTCCCCGATAGAGTGTTTCAGTCAACGCCACAGCGATGCCAGTTCAATCGACCGCAGACATAAAGGGTGTGCAAGCGACGTCCCGGTTCATGCCCGTGCAGTTGCACATGCTGCGCAGGCTGTCGCGAACGCCGGCGGATTTGTGCTTGCTTACGAAGGGCGAAGCCGAGCCGATTTTGTATCACCGGGCTGGGTTTCCCATCGATCCGGGGCAACTCGAGCGGCTGGCGGAATCGGGCGTACAACAGATTTACGTTCGCACGGATCAATTTCAGGACTTCGCACAATGCTTGTTGGAAACACTGGATGCGTCGGTCGACCCGGTTCCGCCGGGAGAACGATATGCGGCGTTGCAACTTGCGATGGCGGTGGAGATTGAGCACGCGGCGCGGCTCATGGACTGCGGCCCGTACGTGGCGGTGGCTGAGAAACTTGGCCGCGAGTTGACGACACTGCTGATCGGCAACAACGTGTTGCCGCAAGATTTATACTGTTTGGCGCGGCACGATTTCAATACATTTTCGCACGTGACGAACGTGGCGAGCTACGGTGTCATCCTGGGCGAGCGGCTCGGGCTGTGCGACGCGAGCGAGTATGAATTGCTGACGCGTGCCGCGATTTTGCACGACATCGGCAAGCGGTTCATCCCGGCAAGCATTCTTTCGAAACCTGCGAAGCTCACGCCGGAAGAGCGGGCGATCATTGAAACGCACCCGCAGCGAGGCTATGAGGAGCTTGTCTCGCGGGATGACATGAATGAAGCACAGCTGATGGCCGTGTATCAGCACCACGAGCGATACGACGGGAAAGGTTATCCGGTCGGATTCGCGGGCGAAGAGATTCACCCTTGGGCCCGCATGCTGGCCGTGGTGGACGTGTTCGACGCGATGACGGGCATTCGCCCATATCGTCGGCCGTGCTCGGCGCAGGATGCATTGGATTACATCAACAAGAACGCTGGAACGCATTTCGACCCGGAGATGGTGGCATGTTGGAACTCGACGATGGCCAAAAGCTAGTCGAAGAGCTGTGGGCGACGGCTGTAAGTAAGGTGGAATTGCGGGACTCGGTGAAGAAGTCGTTTTTCGCCGTCCACGGAGCCGGGCCACTGTATTACGACAACCGCCGCATCTATCACCGCTACTACATGCGCGGCAAGGCCGTGTTGAAGCGCGCCAAATCGACGCATGGCACGTATACGAAGGACGTTTCGCGGCAGGGAATCGGTTTTCTTTCGCCGGTACCGCTGTTGCCGAAAGAACGCGTTAAGCTGCGAACCGCGGCCGCCGAGTTGAGTCTCGAGGTCACACGCTGCCGACGAATTGATCCGGGGTGTTTCGAATGCGGCGCTAAGTTCGCGTTGTAAAAGCGCTTCAGTAAAGTTAATTCGAGGATGGAGAGATGGTTACGATCGGCCAAGTCATGAACAAGAACGTGGCGACAATCCCTGTCGATGCTACGGTTGCGGACGCGATCAACTTCCTGACGAAACATCACACGGGCGGCGCACCCGTCGTGGATCGCAATGGCAAGTTGGTCGGGGTCATTTCCGAGTTGCAGCTGATCGACGTTGTGTTCGACCCGGCCGTGAAGGGCCGCTCGGTAACGCAATATATGACGGAAGAAGTGCAGGCGGTCGGGCCGGACGAGCCGCTGTCGCGCGCCGCTCAATTGTTTGCGCTGTACGCGTTCCGACGGCTGCCGGTCGTGGAAAACGGCAAGGTCGTGGGGATCTTCACGCGCCGAGATTTGATGAACTACGCGCTGCGGACGAGCAAACTGCTGACCGATCCTCTACTAGAAATCTTTCCAGAATTGAATGCGATCGACAATTCGCGTGAACCGGCGTTTTGTGCTGCCGGCACGGAGAGCGAACCGCTGCCCAACTGATGAGCAATTGACACTTTCGCTTTCTCTCCGCAAGCACACGCTCGCAAAAAAAGCAGCTCGCCGCAAATGGCGAGCTGCGAAGTTGCATCGGATTTATGCGGCGACCGGCGGACTATTGCTGGTCGACGATAAGCGAGCCGTTATCCGCCACGTTAAACATTGGGCGGTAGCAGTTTTCGAAGCACTTGTGGGCCTGGCAATCCCAGTGCCACACGAGGCCGATGCTGATATTCCATGCTTCCTGGTTGGCTCCTTCGAGGCCGTTGGGCGCACTGCTTGGAATCAGGTATTCGAAGCCGCTCGTCACGCAGAAGCGTTCGCCGATAGGAATGTTCATATCGGCACCGACCAAGGCATCGGAGTTGTTATTGCAACCTGCGAAGAAGCGACCTTCACCGCCGCATTCGCCGTGGTAGCGATAGAAGAGTAGATATTGATCGCTGGCTTGGAAGGAAATGGTGGTGTCTGGGTCGATGCCGTCGTTGGGCAACGAGTGGCTATTTAGGCCAATCGTGGCGTCGACGCCGATTTCGTGGCAGCCGCCGTCGCGGATGCTGAGCTCGGTGCGGACCTGGTTGAAGTGAACGGTCGTGTAGCGCTCGTCGCTCAACACATCCCACACTACACCGAAGTTCAGGCCTTCTGCTTGGCGGTGGAACAAACCGGCCGTGGCGAATTGTTGTAAGAAGGAATTGCTGTTGTTTGAGACGGCATCGCCGCTGAGTTCGTCTTGCGTGGTTCGGTAGCCGAATTGATAGCCGAGAGCAGCGTACGGCACTTTGGCGCCGATGTTAAAGCCTTCGTTGAAGCCGAAGTTGCCGCTATCGCGAAGTGGGTACCGGCTGTATGGATCTTTAAAGCCTTGGACACCGGCGAAGGCTTCGACTTCTTGCCACTTGGGCCAACGGAGGCGGATCGTGTGGCAGGATTCGTTATCGCCGGGGCCGATGTTGAACAAGTCTTTCTCGCCGTCGTCGGCGCACCCACAGCTCGGTTCGCCGCAACTGGGCTCGCCGCAGCATGGTTCGCCACCTTGGCAACCGCAGCCGCATTGCGGGCCGGGGCAGCCGTCACCGCAGGGACAGCTGTTGCAGTAAGGACCGTTACAGCAAGGTCCATTGCAGGACGGGCCGTTGCAGCCGCCGTCGCAGCATTCGCCCTGGCAGCCGCAAGGAGGCTGAAAGGGACCGATGAAGGCGCCGGGGCCGTCGAAATGTTTCATGACAGGATCCGGAAGCATCCCTCCCTTGTCGCCGGGAAGCTTGACGCTTTTTTCGCCGGGCATCGGAAGTGACTCACCCGCCTGTTTTGGCGGCGCCCCATCGCCTTGGAAAGCTACCGTGACCGAGTCCCACATGCTTCCGTTGGCCGGATTCGGCCGCTGCATCGTAGACGGCGGGGGCTGATAGGCTGTGGACTGCGGCTTCACCGCACGGTTCGCCGGTTGTTGCCGCGATTGCATGTACGCTTGATTTGCAGCCGGTGACGACGACGCCTGCGGCGAGGTCATCGCGGCAGATGCGGCGCGCTGTTGTGTCGGCTGTTTCGGATTGGTCGTTGCAGCAGATTGGTTGCTGGCGAGCTTCTTAGCGTTGGTTGGTGGCTGGAAAGTATTCGGTTCCGGCGGGTTCGCGACCGATTTCTGCTTCGGTTTTTCCTTTTGGCGGAGCGGATTCGAACCGTCATTGGTGGCTGACGAGCTTGTATCGCTGGATTGCTGACCGTTCGGCAAACGCCACGTTTGGTTCGCCGGCGCCGGCGTGAAATTCGCCGCCGGTTGGGTATTCGCAGGGCGCACGACGCCGGCTGGGCGCCATTGGTCATCCGAATTGCCGGCCGATTGGGCGGAAACTGTTCCGACGCAAACGGCAGTCGAAACCAGCGCGGTGAGCGTAAACCGAAGCGCGGCCAGGTGGGATTCGAACATCGGTTGATCCTTCGGGGGAAGCGTTTCTGCGGATTCAAGGCTGCGGCCGCTGCTGGCACGCCTATTTCGGGCGCAGCAACTGCCGTGATCCCCCCTTGGACCAATAGCTGTTCAGGGTTATCGACTTGGAAGCGGGGCTACTTTCGGAAAAGTTTACGGAATCGTTAAACTCGAATGCTGGCGGAGCAATCAAAGGCAGTAGTAGATGGCTACGAAAAGGCCCAAGAAGGTACGAAAACTTTTTGTCTCTTTTCGTGCCTTTTTGTGGCTATATAAAGGTGGCTGGAATTGTGGTGGGGGCTGTCGTCCCCGGCGAATTTGAACGAGCTTGGCCTCACAGAGGCCAGATACAACAGAATGAACGTTATGGCTGATAGCAGTTTTACAGTTGCTGGCAACGTGGTTGATATTCTTGGACGTCGAACGTTTGCCGGCGAGGTCGTCGTCGAAAATGGTCGCATCGCGGCGATCAAGGAAACCAAGGCGCAGGCCGGCAACTACTTGCTGCCGGGTTTCATCGATGCCCACGTGCATATCGAGAGCTCGATGCTCGTGCCGAGCGAGTTCGCGAGGGCCGCGGTGGTACATGGCACCGTGGCGACGGTGAGCGACCCGCACGAGATTGGCAACGTGCTCGGCGTGGCGGGCGTGAAATACATGCTGGAGAATGCGTCGCACGTGCCGTTCAAGTTTTTCTTTGGGGCGCCTTCCTGCGTGCCGGCGACTACGTTCGAGACGGCTGGGGCGGAGATCACGGTCGCGGAGGTTGAGATGCTGCTCGACGATTCGCGAATTCTTTATCTCAGCGAGATGATGAACTTCCCCGGCATCCTCTACGGCGACGCGGCGTGCCTGGCGAAAGTGAAAGCGGCACACGATCGCGGAAAGCCCGTCGACGGGCACGCACCAGGATTGCGCGGCGAACAGGCGGCCAAGTACATCGCCGCCGGCATCACGACGGACCATGAGTGCTTCACCAAAGACGAAGCGCTCGACAAGGTGAAGGCGGGTTGCAAGATTTCGATTCGCGAAGGTTCGGCGGCCCGCAATTTCGACGCGCTCTATACGCTGCTTGGCGAGTTCCCAGGACAGGTCATGTTATGCAGTGACGACAAGCATCCGGATGAACTGCTCGTCGGGCACATCAACTTGTTGGTGAAGCGCGCGGTGGAGCGCGGCATCGACGTTTACGACGCGTTGCGGGCAGCTTGCATTACGCCCATTGAGCATTACACGTTGCCGGTGGGACAGTTGCGCGTTGGCGATCCGGCGGACTTTATTGAGGTTGAGTCGCTAAAGGATTTCAAGGTAGTGCGAACCTGGCTCGATGGAAAGCCGGTCGCCGAAAACGGCGCGACTAGAATTCCGCGCGTCGAGCCGAAGGTCGTGAACAACTTTGTGCCCACCGAGATCGCGGCCGACGAGATTGAAGTCTCCGTACCTGTGGATTCAAAGTTGAAACTGCAGGTGATCGAGGCGCTCGACGGGCAGCTAATCACGAATCGGCTCGAGTATCCGGCGCAAGTCATCAACGAGGCCGTGCACGCGCAGTTGGAATTGGACATCCTGAAGCTGGTCGTCGTGAACCGCTATTTCCAGGCGCCGCCGGGCATAGCGTTCATCAAGAACTTCGGGCTGAAGCGCGGGGCGATGGCGTCGAGCGTTGCCCACGATTCGCATAACGTGATTGCGGTTGGGGCGAGCGATGCCGATATCGCGGCGGCGGTCAATTTAGTGATGGAAGCGGGCGGCGGGTTGTCGGCGGCTTGCGTCGCGGACGGCGTGGCGGAAGTTCAGCCATTGCCGGTGGCGGGGCTCATGGCGACCGGAACTTGCGAGGAAGTTGGCCGCACTTATGGCACGCTCGATTCGCGCGTGAAAAGCTGGGGGTCGACCCTGCGAGCGCCCTACATGACGCTCTCTTTCATGGCGCTACTCGTGATTCCCGCACTTAAACTAAGTGACGAAGGACTGTTTGACGGGGCGAAGTTTGAGTTTATCGATTTGCTGCGGTAGTGCATTTCAACAACTCGCTCATTCGATCAGCCAGACTTCGTAGACGATGACTGTTCGAACGTCATCAAGAACTTCGTAAAGAATGCCGAGTGGGCGGTTGAAGCCAATTCGGACAGTGTCGAATCGAGATTCGCCGAATTCGAGAGGCGCATTGATAAGTTGACTATCGAGGCCACGGGCAGCTGCCACAATTCTTGCGTGGTCCGCCGCGTCGCTGAGAATTTGCTCGAATTGCGATTCAGCGTGCGGTTCCCAAAGCACGCGGTATTTCATTGGACTCCCAGACGACGGAGGATTTCTTCGAGCGGCTTACCGGATCGGTTTTTTCGCCGCTCGTTGATTTCTTCAATAGTCGAGGGGGGCTCGAGTTGGAAATCTTCCAACTTTGGCCGATCGCAATATGGCAAAAAAAGCCCAATAACGCGTCCGTCTGAATCGCACAAAACAGTTTGGCTGTCGAGATGTTCGAGTTTTGCGCCCAATGCTGATTCGATGGTAACTTCTTGCATGGCTGACTCCAATCTTACCTGTCACTATCCACCCGCATTCTATCGGATCACCGATGATTTGCCATTCGGCTCCACGCTCCAGCCGCCAGCGTGGAAAGCCGCCCGTGGGTCCGCCTTTCCACGCTGACACGTTCGCCGCCAATACGTCAGGCTGGAAAGCCTGACCTACGGCGGACTACAATTCCAAGAGGTACACCAGGCGGGAGTGCGAGTTCCAGCTCTTCTTTGCGCGGCTATTCGCAGATGAGATTATCTGAGCTGTCCCCAATCGTTGTTCTTACCTTCTCGCTTTGTCTCGGGGTAGGGAGCGTTGCGACTGCGAATGTACCTGCTGAGACCAATCTAGGCTTAACGGAAACAGATTGCCAGGAATTCGCTGAGCGATTAACCCGCGCGGTTGAAAAGGGCGATGTCGGCGCATGCAGCGAGTTGTTCGACGAGAACGGCATCATAGACAGTTTCTTTGAAGGAATTGATTTTGGGCCAAATAATCGCGAACAAATGATTGCGAAGTGGAAACAGGGATTTCTGGCAAACCACGTGCTATTCCAACCGCTAGTCACAAATTGCGCGCTTGGAGGCTCGTTCCGATTCGCAGCGGCACGCCCAAATTCGACTAAAGGCCAGCTCGTAATGCGCTCCCTGAGTCCACAGGGTGCGGCCGGGTATCAAGTACTAACTTTGGCACGCCGTGGAGATGGGAAGTTCGTCATTAATGACGCGCATTCAATGTCGAGTGCTGGGCCATCCACGCTAGAAATCGTACGAGCAACAGTGAGTCATTTCACTCGATTCGACGGACCGGATGGAAAAATCCGCCCTGACGCACCGAACGCCGAAAAGCTCGTGATGGATAAGCGCGTTTTGAGTGGAATTTTTCAGTCTTATGCGAAACAAGACTACTCTTCGGTTTGCTACTACTACACGCGGCTAAGTCCGGAGTTGCAGAACGATCGACTCGCAATGTTACTGATGTTAAACGCTGCCGTTCAAATAAAATCAAATCCCGTGCCTCCAGGCATTCCGGTTAAGCCAGAGGAAATGGAAGCGAAACGAAACGATTTCATAAAATCGAAAATTGAACAATACCGGGCCACGTACCCAGACGATTCAGCGATTGAACTAGCGGCGACGAGTTTCTACCTGAATACGAGACAGTACGCCGCGGCCATTTCGTCTGTCGACAGTTTCGAAAAAAGTATCGGCAATGACCCTTACCTGAATGTGCTGCGGGCGCAAATTTATCTGTTGGACGACAATGTAAAGCGAGCCGCTGCTACGGCGGACGATGCGCTTGAAAAGTTGCCAGACATGTCCGCGGCTTATGAGGTCGCGCTCGACGTTGCTGTGCGCGCCGGCAACAACGATCGAGCGATTACGATACTCGACCAAATGCGCGGAAGGTTCGGGGGCGAATTGTCCGATGGCCTCAAGAGCGACCCAAAGATGAAAGAATTCCTGGGTAGTCCCGAATATCTCGAGTGGAAATCGAAATCAAAATCGGTCAATAAAACCGACCCCTGAGGTCTCGATTTGCGGGTCATCGCAATATCGATAGAATTGAATAACTAAACCCAGGCGGGAGCCACGGCTCCTGGCTTTTCTATTTGCGGCCTTCGCACAGGAGTTTCGAGGCATGGCTACCATCACGGAAACGGTCCGGCGTCCTCAGGTACGGCAAACGCAATGTTTCATTGGCGGTAAGTGGATTCCGGCGGCGAGCGGCAAAACGTTCGAGACGATTCACCCGGCGACCGAGGAAGTCATTTGCGAAGTTGCGGAAGGGGATAAGGAAGATGTCGATGCGGCAGTCGACGCCGCCCGAGAGGCGTTCGACCACGGCGAATGGTCGAAGATGGATGCCCGCGATCGCGGCGCTCTCATTCATAAGCTGGCGGATCTGATTGAAGAAGAGAAGGATGAGCTCGCGGCCATCGAAACGCTGGATAACGGCAAGCCGATCAGCGATTCTCGGAATGCCGATATTCCGCTGGTGATTGATTGCCTGCGGTATTACGCGGGTTGGGCGGATAAGATCGAAGGCCGCACAATTCCGATTCGCGGCAACTACTTCTGCTACACGCGGCGCGAGCCGATTGGCGTCGTAGGCCAGATCATTCCTTGGAATTTCCCGGCCTTGATGACGGCCTGGAAGTGGGGCCCCGCCCTGGCGGCTGGCTGCACGATTGTAATGAAGCCGGCCGAGCAAACGCCGCTTTCGTGTTTACGGATGGCGCGGCTCGCGCAGAAGGCCGGCATTCCGGATGGTGTCATCAACGTGGTGCCCGGTTACGGCCCCACAGCCGGCGCAGCGATCGTAAAGCATCCGGGCGTGGACAAGATCGCGTTCACGGGGGAAGGCGCGACGGCGAAAATCATCCAACGCGAAGCGGCTGAAACCATGAAGCGGCTCACGTTCGAGCTCGGCGGCAAAAGTCCGAATGTCATTTTCGCAGATGCGGATTTGGACGCCGCGATCGAAGGCGCTCACTTCGCGTTGTATTTCAATCAAGGCCAATGCTGCTGTGCGGGCAGCCGGTTGTTCGTCGAAGAGCGCGTGCACGATGAAGTCGTGGACCGCTTGAGAGAGCGAAATCTCGATCGTAAAGTGGGCGATCCGTTCGATCCAGAAACGCAACAAGGCCCGCAGGTGGACGAAGCCCAATTCGACAAAATCTTGAAGTACGTTGAGTACGGCAAGAAGGACGGGGCGAAGATCGTCAGCGGCGGCAAGCGCGTGGGCGACAAGGGGTACTTTGTCGAGCCGACGCTGTTCTCCGGCGTGACGGACGACATGCGAATCGCCAAGGATGAGATTTTCGGCCCAGTACTGAGCGTGCTGAAGTTCAAGAACGTGGATGAGATCGTGAAGCGTTCGAATGCAACGAATTTCGGCTTGGCGGCCGCGGTTTGGACGCGCGACGTAGCCAAGGCCCATCGCTACGCTGCCAACGTGCGGGCCGGCACTGTGTGGATCAATTGCTACGACGTGTTCGACGCCGCCGCCCCGTTCGGTGGCTTCAAACAAAGCGGCCTGGGCCGCGAATTAGGCGAAGCCGGCCTGGCCAATTACACTGAGCTCAAGACCGTGACGGTCTCGATGACTTAGGATCGTTTTAAATTGACTGCAGCTGGCCTCTCTGAGGCCGGCGTGGCGAGTTGCACCGGGGTCGCAGATCCCGGCTACAGGGGTATGACGATGATACGACGCTCCGTTTGGATAGTTATTGGGACGCTGCTTTTGATTGGCGGGCGGAGCTCTATCGCGCAGCCGCCGCAATCGGCGGATGACAAAGGTCCGCCCCCGCTCGGGGTCGACAAGTTTTATTTCGAGCTTAGTAAGTCGAAAGACAATTCCACTCACATCACGGCGGAGCGGTACATCGCGCTGGTGAAAGTTCAGGAGTGGAGCGATCTCACGGGCAAATATAAACCCATCGCTCACTACGTGAGGCACGCGCCCGATCTTTCGACGGTGACGATCGCGATCATGAAAGGCAGCGGAGCGGACCGATCCTCGGACGAAAAAACCGTCCCTGTAGATAAGCTCAGCAAGACCTGCCAGGCTCGCGTCAAGCAGATCGATCTCTTGCAGAAAAAGCTGAAGGAGATGGCTAGCAAGGCGGGACCGAACGGTACGCCTGGCATGCCCATGACGGATGACCATGGAGCCGACCCGAGTGCTAAAGGGCCAGAAGCTGGTTCTGGCGCGGCACCTGGACCGGCGGCGCCCGATCCGAGCGCGTCGGAGCCTGACCCGCTCGGCTTCTCCGAAGTACAGCTAGCGCCGCCAGCTGGTCCGGGCAGCATTCCATCCGGTGCGCCGCCCGGAACGAATGGTCCAGCAACGCCCGGCCCGGGCCCTGGACAAATACCAGCCAGCCCGCCGCCGGGTGCCAATGGTAGCGCTGCTCCGCTTAATGGCGGAACGGGCAAGTCTTGGCAACAGGATTTTGAGGCCTTTCGCCAAGAATTTAAGGTCTACGCCATTGGACCTGGCGCGCCGCCGGCTCCGGCAGATCGAAAACTGGTACGTGCGTGGGAGGGAACACCGGGCAAGCACACGGCGGAATGGGACGTCGATTTCGGTGAGTTGGACGACTTGCGAGAAATGTCAGACGCGATGGCAATCATGAATGAGGCTAGCCGAGAAACGCTATCGCGGCCCGAAAATCAAAAAAAACTAGCTGCAGCAAAGGCAGCGGCGGCGCAAATTGGCGAGGTGACTTGGGAGGCAACGTTTCGAAGATTCAATGGCCCGTCTCAGCCAATCGAACTGACCTATGGTGAGCTGCCCAAGCCTATGCAAATGATGACGGTGATGGATCCCCATGGCTCGACTCCCGAACAGTGGAGCTCATTTGCCCGTGGCGATCGTCTGCGATTCAAGGGGCGTCTCTCGATGTCTAACATCGATCTCATTAAGTTAGAGGCGCGCGAGCCCATCAAAGTGGCCTCTTCGGATGGCCAATCGCGATAGCTGCCAGCGATGCTAGGCGTACTAGTTTGGTAGTCTTTCCCAGAATTCTTGGGTATCCGGGCAAACTTTGCCGATTATTCCGGTTGTGCGGATCGTAGCGGTTGCGCCATGTAGTGCGCTACGCTTTGAAATCTCGCATGAACGCCTCGATCTTCAGCCCCCCATGTTGATCGCGAAGCTTAAATTGCGAAACGGCCGCGCCTACGGCCCACTCATGCTGGCGGTGGCAACCTCGTTGTCATCGTTTGTTGCCAGCACTGTGTATGCTCAAGCGCCGAGCTTTCCAACGACGGCTCCGGCGACTGCTGCCGCCAGTGACTCCAAGGTAGAACGTTACCCGCTCGATGCGACGACGCGCGAAGTGCTGACCGCGTGGCAGCAACAAGTCGCTGGCCGCACCGATATTCGCATCGCATTGGATGAACGCACTGGCCAGGCGCTCGTGTTCGCACCCGCGGCCGTGCAAGCTCAAATTCAGCAGCAGCTCACAGCAAAAGCGCAGGCCGCGCCGGTTCAAGCACCTGCCAACGTGGTGCCGGCTCCTGCGTTTCAACCGTCTGTGCCGAACGTCGGATTGACCGTGCCCGGCAACGCCGTGCTCTTCCCACTGCGTCAGATTCCGGCGGCCGAAGTCCACGCAAGACTCGAAAACGTATTGGGCCGTGCGCTGCCGGCAACGGTCGATGCCTCAGGCGAGTGGCAATCATTCCAAGTGGAAGCGGCGCCGGGCGCTGGTGTGACGATGAGCGTCAACATCCGGTCGGCGCAAGTACGACTAGATGGTCCGCCAACTCAAGTTGCGGCATGGCGTTCGGTGATCGAAGCGCTGGATAGCCCGCCGATGACGGCGGATCGTGTGACGAAACTCGTGGCGACGAAGCCGAACACGCACGACCGCGTGCGGCAAGCATTGCAGGTGCTTCAGACAGATAGCGCGACGCGGCCGACCGGCTCGCCCGCGATGATATCAACGATTTCCCAGCTGCAGACCAATCCGGCTGCGGACACGTTCGCGCAGGCCACAGTGCCGCAACCACCGGCTGTCGCACCAGGGGTGCCAGGCGCACCGCCCCAAGCATCGCAAGTGGCACCAGGTGCCGCGCAAACGGCTCAGGATGCCATCAAATTGGCGGAAGCCGCTGGCGGATTGCTGGGACCGGTTCAGGTTGAGTTTGTGGAAGGGCTGGACGTCATCGTCCTCCGCGGCAGCGAGCGCGACGTGCAGCGCGTGATGGAAATCATCAAGCAAATTGAGGATTTGAGTGCCGTCACCGTGCCGGATATCGAAGTTTATCCGCTGAAATTCGTCGACAGCGTGCGGATGAGCGTGCTGCTCGAGAAACTTTATGAGGTCATTCTGAGACAACGGTCCGGTGCCGTCACCATCGTGCCGTTGGGTACTCCCAACGCGCTGTTGCTCATCGGCCGTACGGACAACGTCAAATCAGCGATCGAGCTGGTTCAAAAACTGGACCAGCCTGTGATTCCGACGTCCCAATTCGAAGTTTTTCCGCTAAAGCATGCGACCGCGACGGAAGCCAAAACACTTGTCGACGAGTTTTTAGGCCAGGGCCAAACGACTTCAAGCACCTCGGGCGGAACGACGACACGAGCCGCGGGCGGCGGCACAAGTGCCACCAATACTATTAATCCGATGGATCTTGCGTCTTCGGCCGCGTTGGATCCCAAGGCCACTGTGGTGGCGGACCAGCGCACGAATTCGCTGATCGTGATCGCCAGCCCGCGCGACATCGCGCAGGTTGCGGCGTTAGTGCAACGGATTGACACGCCAGGCGCGACGGCCGAACTAAAAGTCTATCCACTTACAAACGGCGACGCCCAAGCGCTGATGGAAATGCTGCGGTCGTTGTTCTCCGTGCCGAGCGAGTCACAAAACGGCGGCGGCGGCGGTGGAAACGCAAATAATCCGAATTCGGGCGGCGGTGGTTCGCTGGGTCAGGCCGGCCCCGTGCGGATGCAATTCTCGGTCGACACGCGCACGAACAGCATCATTGCCGTCGGCACGCGCGAAGACTTGGCCGTCGTCGAAGCAATTCTGTTGCGGCTCGACGAAGGCGATCTGCGCGAACGACAAACGATCGTCTACCGGCTGAATAACGCATTTGCACAAAACGTGGCCCAAGCGATCAACGCCTGGCTGCAAACCGAACGGCAAAACGAGCAGCAGACCGAAGTCACGCTCAGTCCGTTCGAGGAAATCGAAAAGCAGGTGATTATCGAGCCGGAATTCGCCACGAACAGCCTGATCGTGAGCGCGACGCCGCGGTACTTCAACGAAGTGATGAAGGTCATCAAGGACCTCGATGAGCGGCCGCCGATGGTGCTCATTCAAGTGCTGATTGCCCAGGTGCAGCTCAATGACACCGACCAGTTCGGCGTCGAGCTTGGCTTGCAAGACTCGGTACTGTTCGATCGCTCGCTATTGTCAGACGTGCAGACAAACCCAACGACCACCACCAACCAAACGGCGGGCGGAGCCACGACGACCACCGACTCTTCGCAAGTTATCAGCGCGAACGGCCAACCGGGCTTCAACTGGAATACTCCTACAGCTCAACCGCTGGGCAATAACTTGAGCGCGGGCGCGCTCGCTAACGCGGGACGAGTCGGCACACAAGGGCTGACCAACTTCGCCGTGAACCGTGTCGACCCCAGCTTGGGCTTCAGCGGGTTCGTATTTTCCGCCTCGAGCAACGCGGTGAGCATGCTGTTGCGGGCTCTGCAAGAAAAACGCCGTTTGGAAGTGCTGAGCCGGCCACAGATCATGGCGCTCGATGGCCAGCCGGGTGCGGTGCAAGTCGGCCAAGACGTTCCGACCGTTACGGGCGTGAGCCTCACGCAATTCGGTCAGACGAATAATATTGTCTATCGCTCGGTCGGTCTAATTCTGCAAGTTGTGCCTCACATCAGCCCCGATGGCCTGGTTGTGATGCAAATCATCGCTAACAAATCGCAGGTTTCCGGTGACCCCGGCATCCCGATCTCGATCGCCGCGGGTGGACAAATCGTGAGCGCACCGCGAATCGACGTGTCGCAAGCTCAGACGACGATAAGCGCCGTGAGCGGTCAGACGGTCGTGCTCGGCGGTTTGATCGAAACGACGAAGAACGACATTCACCGACGAGTGCCGATCATCGCGGATATTCCGCTCCTCGGCGACTTGTTCCGTTACGACAGCGTGGCGGAAGAACGTCGCGAGCTAATGATTATCATGACACCGCAAATCATCTACACGAAGATGGACTCCGACCTGACGAAGCAGATCGAGACTTCGCGCATGAGCTGGGTGCTTTCGGACGTACTCAACATTCACGGCGAAGCGGGCTTGCGTAGCCGCTGCGATGAATGGTGCGACGGTGAAATGGAATCGCTGTACCCGAGCGTTGTGCCGGAAGAAGGGTTCTTGCCGCTGTCGTCGCACAAGTTCGGGCCGGATGGGCAGATGGAAATGTGTGCTCCGGGCTCGACTGAGCCGATGCCGGCCATTTCGACGCCAATGCCGACCAATTCTGAGCCGTTGCCAACACCGGCGACACGCCAATCGCCCGGCACGACTCGCCCGACGAACGAACCATATAAAACGACTGACGCAACGCAATCGGGTGTGCGTCCAGTCTCTTACCAAACGACCGCCGGTCAACCAGCGCCGTTTACGATATCCCCATAATGCTTGCAGAAATCGACGCCGGCGAATGAATCGCGGGCATTGGAAGGCGACCGGCCCGCGTGGCTGGCAACATCAAGATGATGAACGCACATTACAATTTGCGAGTATCAGTTGGCGGTGCGATGCTTCTCGCCGCCGGCATGCTGGCCAGCGTCGGATGCTCGAGCATTTCCGACTGGCACCCGTCGAAGATGTTCAGCATGGATAGCACCTGGCCGTTCAAGGACAAAGACAAGCCGCGCGAGGGCAAACCGGAAAAGATGGTTTGCATTTGGACAGATACCGTAATGACGCAAGCCGGGCAGAAACCGCAACGCGGGTTCGGCGGCCGGATCTTGTTTTACGAGAAGGACGAGAAGAAACCGATTCTCGTCGATGGCCAGCTGATCGTTTACGCGTTCGACGAAGCCGGCCGTACGCCGACGGACAGCAAACCGACTCGGCGTTACGTTTTTCCGGCGGAACAAATTCCGCTGCATTTGAGCAAAGCGGAGAATTCGGAGCTCGGTGCATCGTACAGCTTTTGGTTGCCTTGGGATGAGGTCGGCGGACCGCGGACCGAAGTCGGCTTGATTTGCCGCTTCGAGCCAAAGGGGGGCGCGGTCGTGACCAGCGAACAAGCGAAGCAAAAGCTGCCGGGCACCGAGCCGGCGCAAGTGGCGGAAGGACCGGCCAAACCGCCCAAGGTGCCAGCGGGAGTGACGTCAAAAGCGCCGGTTCAAACGCTGCAAAGTTTGCAACAGCAGCGCACCGAGCAGATAAACGCGAAGCAGGCCAACTATGAAGTGCCGGTGAATGGTGCGGCGAACGATGACATGCAGCCCACGAAGCGGTTCATTCCCACGACGATATCGCTGCCGAGTAATTTCCAGATGCCAAGCGCCGAGTCGCTCATTCCACAGAACTTGCCATCGACCGGGGCTGGTTTGAAACCGTATGTAGGACAGCCTGTGTTGCAGCAAACCCCGCCGGCGGCTGCCGCGATGCAACAACCAGTAATGCCAGCCGGATCGAGTCGAGCGATGCTGGTTTCGCAAACAACTCCGCTCACCGCGGGCCCAGCTTCCATCGCGCCCATGCAGCCGGCTGGACTACGCGCGGGAACAATGTCGAACACAGCCATGCCACCAGCGAACCAGCAAGCTGCAATTCAGGACTTGATCCAACAGCAGCAAGCGCTGCAGCAGAAGCTACAGCAATTGCAGTCGTCGCCGCAACTCAACGGAGCGGCACAGATGGCCGCGCAACCTGGCGCCGGCAGCCAGCTCAGCTACCCGGCTGCTGCGGCGGGGTCGGCGCGCTAACGGGCTCGCCGGCGACTGTCATCTCATTGCGCACGTCGCGCACGCCCTGCTCGAGCGACACAAGCTGAGCGATGGTTAGACGCTCGCTATCGCTGGCTGCGGTGCCGCTGATGACCGCCGTATCGCCTTGCACGGTGATCAAGGGTTGCGACATATGATGGTCGGCTAAGATCTTCGTGAGCCGCGTTTGAATTCGTGTGGCTACGACGGCGTTCGTCGGCGCCGGCGGCGCGAAGCCTACTTGAATCTCCATCCGCATCGGCTGCGGCGGGTTCTCTGCGGTGCCGGAACCCTTCTTCCCGTTTTTGTTGTTGCGGGACATCTGGCGATTTGCGTTCGTGAAGAACTGATTCATCGCCTT
>Ga0206917_1114_pt1 | contig 21230 bp, 21 predicted proteins | sample Alteio_BWOrgHeat_68_FD_152931 | JGI IMG/M metagenome (GOLD analysis project Ga0206917, IMG submission 152931) | Enriched cells from forest soil in Barre Woods Harvard Forest LTER site, Petersham, Massachusetts, United States -... | ecosystem: Environmental > Terrestrial > Soil > Temperate forest >...
GCTTTAAAGTAAGAATTTTATCGGGTTTTGACACTCACGCTACAAACCCTGATGGCAGTATCGTTGCGCCGATCGCTCCTACTTTTCAATTAGTGACAACCGTTGTAGTTCCGAATGCTGTACCAAGAATTGAACCCTTGGTTCTTGTTGGACGCGAGCCCAACGGCAGTTATGATTTGTCAGGAAACGGTGTCACCGTCATAGTTAACGGGGCCCTAAATCAAGCCATCTTGGGTTTTACAAAAAGCAGTGCTACGTCATCTTGTAATTAATTTTCAGCTTTAAAAGCTATAGTGTGAAGGCCACTCCGAAAGGAGTGGCCTTTTACATTCTAAGTCTCTTTATTCTTTATGCATATCGAAGTGGGTCTTAGAGCAGCGTCCAGAAAATGAGTGGTTAGGGGCGCGGCTCTCAGGAGCCACGGTGACCATTCTTCGAAGACCAGGAACGTTTGTGGCAATCATGTTCTGAACTTGGGATTGATTTGGAGAGTGGGTATCACCCAGTTCAAAGAGCAAAGTCCAAATGCCTAACTTCCAGAACGCATAGTCTTCAAAGGTTCCGTCGGCTCCGTAAATAAGTTGGGTGGAGTTTCCGACCTCGTAGCCACTTTCAACGGTGGCGGCTTTTGCAAGCTTTGTAAAAATATCATCGTAGGGTGTGCCGGTGTCGGGCGTATCCATTCCCCACGGATAAGCAACGGCTGGGGTAAAAGTATGAAGGGTCGCTGCCACGATAATATTTTGATCTTCAATAAATTTCGCTAAACTTGCGGTGGATTTTAAAAAAAACGGACCTGAGGTTGTACAGGGCCCGGGATAATCTCGGTTGGGGTCTAGAGAAGTTCCGTTTGAAGCAGGTTCGTTACGGTTATTGTGATTAAACCCAACAATATTAAGGGTGGGAATGACAAAGACCGTAGCTCCCTCGATGGGGTTTTTTGCTATATCGTTTGCAAAAGCTGCGGCCACTTCTGTTGAGCCATACTCGTTACCATGGTGAGTAGCGACAACAAGGTGATGGGCGGGGCCATTACCAATTTGAAGGCCCCAGATTGTGTCACCACTGTCTGAATCGCCCACACGAATGAGTTTTGTAGTTTGTGGATTTGAGTCGGCAATTTGTTTAATAAAAATTTTTACTTTTTCGTAAGGTGTTTGTTGTCTTAGGTTATCGGCTCCCACTGCAACGGCGCCCGTAAGTAAGGATACACTGCAGGCCAATATGAATAATCCATTAATCATAAATCCCCCTTTTTAAGATTATAGGATTATTCACGGGAAGGGGCCTGTAAAGGGAATATTTACATTTTTGCTCTCTCGCTATAGGCTAGAGGGGTGAAATTCACCCTTGAGGATCTTAAAATTGAGTGGCTTGGCCCCTGCGATTATGAGCATGGGCTTGAGCTTCAGCTCGCGGCTACGGAGAGTGTTAAGCAAACCTTGCGCGCTAGAGTTTTAGCATGTGAACACCCCACAGTGATTACTCTGGGTAAGCGCGGACAATCGTTTGCCGATATTTTGACTTCCATGGAAACTCTGCGTGAGAAAAATATAAAAATCATCGCCACCGATCGAGGGGGGCAGGCCACACTTCATAATCCCGGGCAACTTGTGATTTATCCAATTATTCCCCTTCGAGAATGGGGGATAGGTGTGCGCGAATATGTTGAATGTTTAGAGAGGGCCACCGCGCATTTTTTGGCAGAATATGGAATGGATGTGGAGCGTGGTGCTGAACCAGGGCTTTACGTGAGTGGGCGAAAACTAGCTGCTTTTGGAATTCGAATTGATCGAGGCGTTAGTCTTCACGGCCTTGCCATAAATATAAATAATGATTTAGATAGCTTCAGTTTAATTCGTCAGTGCGGGCAAATAGTTTTACCCACAAATTTGGCCATTGAAATGGCAAGTTTCGGTGTTAGTCGAGAATGGAACTTTTCTGACGAAGCTCAGAAGTGGTTGGGCCTTTTCTTGGAAGAGATTAAAAATTTGCAAAAGATAAGTACCATTACTTCTCAGCCCCAGGAAGCCGAGGATTCTCAACCCATGGTCGAACACTCTGGCCTTGAGTGATTCCGTTAGGATTTGGAACCCCTAAATAATCTAACATCGTAGGAGTGATATCTCGGGTTAAGGCAATGGCATCGATGTCGCCGGGATTTTGATCTGATAATGGATCACTCACCATAAAAGTAGTTTGGACTTCGCTACGGCGAAGGCCTCCATGATCGGCCTCATGAACGTCGGGATTAAAGTGAAAACCTTCGTTTGCGAAAATGGCGAAGTCGGGAATCATGGCTTGGACATCTCGATAATAATTGGGAGCACTGATTTTCATATAAGGGTTCAAAGTTAATATTCTTGAAATTGTAGGAATGGCCGTAGGTCGCATTTCGCGAATGCCGCGGGCCTGTTCATTTTTCAAAAGTAAGTTAAGAATTTCTCGATCTGTGTACCAATGTTGGGGATCAAGGCCTACCAACCTAGAACTTGTTGAATCGGTCTTCACAAATTTTTCAAAAATTTTATAATGAAAAGGATCGAGGTCTGCCATTGCAGGATTTAAATCGATGATTGGAGTTCCGATAAAATGAGGGCCCTCGGCCACTTGATTAAAGCCATGAATAATAACGTAGCGAAAAGAAGTGCTTCTAAAGTCTAAGCCATCTTTTATAAAAATTAAAGCCGAGAGGGTTTGCTGACCATTAGGTGTTAGACCTTGAACTAAAATGGGGTCGCGGGTGGCATGATCTTCCCCAGTGAACCTGGCTAATTTTTCTAAGGCCAACCGCTCATTGCTTCCCTGAATAGGTGTTGTGAAAACATTCACCGGCCTTAAACCATTAAGACTCTCAAAAAATCTTGTGACACCGGGGGTGTTTTGAAAGTTAGTGACTTTAAAATTCAGAAGATCTTGGGGAATATTTCTTGTACTCTTCCAGTGTTTTCCCTCTTTTGCCGCTTTTTTCACGGCCTCAGTCATTTCGGGATTTGTATAATTTGAAAGCTTAAAAAAACTTGTGCGTAAGGTCGGGTCTTGGGGATTATCTAATATAAGAGCGGTTTCCCGTCCGTCGCCTTGAGACTCTAAATACATGGTTCTATGGGCGTGGCCATAGCCGGGTCTGCCTTTATTTTTGTCTGCCCTCGTTCCGCGGCAGGTATCAAAAGTATTGTGGTAGAGATTTTTCCCTAAATTAAAGTCTGTAAAGGGGCTCACTTCGCTTGGAATAATAGGTAAAACCCGATTTTCACAAGCAGTAGCGCTGCCAATGGCAAAACGGTACTCGGGGTAATCGTGGATGTAATCCCCATCAAACATAGAATGAAAATTCACTTTTTGATTATCAACATCGACATCGTCATTTGGAGGCAGATATGTTCTCAGAGGGTCTGCAAATTCCTTTCCCCCTGACAGACCATGGTCAGAAACTAAAATCATAACGGCATTTTTGAGAACCGGGTCATTTGCGACGGCTTCCATGACTATGCCAATTCCATTATCAACAGCGTGAATGGCACGGTCGATTTCTCGATTATGAACATGGCCCACGTGATCGACACTAATATAATAATTCTCGACAAAGCGATAGTGCCCGGGGTTTTCTTTGATTAATTGAGAGAGTTTTGTAGCTTGACCAATATCAACGACGGAATATTCATCTAAAACTCCGAAAACCATTCTCTCTTTTTGCTTGAGCCCTGCTTTTGCTGTGTCAACGTAGGGGACAAATTTTTTGTCGTGAATCGGTGCAAGAACAGTTAATTTTTGGTCGTCAGCGAGATAGTCGCCGATCCATTGAATTCCCGAGCGGTGAATTCGGGCTAGCCCCATACTCTCTTCATTGGCGAAAAATACAAGATGGTTATCGGCAGCGGCGTCGAGATAATCTCTAACGGGCATTTTTGGATCTCTTGAGCTAGAGTTAGCGACAATGAGACCGTGGTAGTCGGGTTCGAAGCCAGTGAAAATTGTTGAAAAGGACGCAACGCTTACGGCATGCTCTGTAAAACCTTTAAAATGGACTCCGCGATTTAAAAAATATTTTTTAATATTAGGAATGACATCCTCTTCTTTTCCGTTCACGGAGAGTTTTCGAGTTGAATAATATTTAAGAAGATCGGGCCGAAGACCATCGACCGCAAATAAAATAACGGGGCGGCCAGCTTCTTTTGCATCTTGGGGGCATTGAGTGGTTAGGATTCGATCTGAATAACATACCTTTGGTGCCACAACATTGAGGTTATTGGCATATTTGGCGTCGAACTTGATCTGTTTGATTTCTTTTTGGACTTCAAGCTTTGCAGTCTTTGTTACAAAGTTTGCTTTTTCGACATCCTCTTTTTGCGCCCACTGACTAAGATTATCATTGAGAACTGACAAGTTTTTTGATGAGGCCATCCAGTTTGAAAATCTGTCCCAGTGTTCTTGACGGGCGACAGCCCACCGTTGAGATTCTTCTGGGCCACCACTTTGAGTACCCTTTGTTCCCCCTTGAGAAAATAAAATTCTGGATACAATTTCTGTGATCGCCTTGTTTCTGGTCTCATTATCATTACGGTTTTTAATGGCTGCTATATATTTATCTCTCTCGGCGCCAGTAAGTTTCATTTGCTTATCAATGGCAAAGAGCCAAGTGTCGTTAGCGGTATTACTCCAGTTAAATTCAAAGGCATCGGAGGCTTGGAGAAATGCAAGAAGTCGCCCAAAGTCGTTTGATGTGTCTTCAAGTAAAATAGATTGGCGCCAAGCCAAACGATTTTGAAAATAATCATCGGCCACGTTGATCGGAATTAAATAAGGGTTCGTGAGGACCAAGGCCGTTTTTCCAGCCTCAAGGAAGTAGTAGAGATTTCGATAAAGACTTTCGACTCGTTGGTGATTGGGTTCTACTAAATGCAAGATTGTAACATATCGTTCATTGGTACTTTCAGAAATAACGGCGTAGGGGATGCGATCGCCGGCCCTGAGATTTCTAGTAAAATCGTATTTGCCTTGGACGGTGGATTTTTCTTCCCATTCTTTGAGAGTTTTTTCCATTTCGGCTGGGGATCTGCTCTGAAGCCCATGGCCATTCCAGTCGGAGTTGGGAATGAAGCTTGTTGGATCATAAGACACGATTGTGAAGTGTTTTGCGATACGTTCGATGTAAATTTTTTTGTCTTCGAGATATTTAGTTAAGCTTTCTTCTTCATTATTTGAATCATCACGCATTCTGTTGGCCTTATCGCAGTAGAGGTCAATACGGTTTCCGCGACTGGCAAAAGTGCTGGCGTAGTTAACGTTTGATCCGTATCTCATACTCAAGACAGATCCCAAATCACAGAGCTGGAGATTGGGTAACGTCTGAGTGGGTGTAGCCTGACGGGGAGGGAAGTACGCCATGAGCGCTGGATATTTGTTATCTAATATCGCTCCGTCAAGAAGTTGTAAAAGATAATTGGCCTCGCGGGTATTCTCCGTTTCTCTGGGGCCACCAAAGAGCCAGGCAAAGAGATTTCCTCGGCTTAGGTTTTTTTCAGGAATAAACCCCGCCAGAGAAATAATTTGTCTTAGGGGTGTACGTATTGTGATTTCTTTGATGACGTGATCGAGGGTGACGAGTTGTTCTGGAAGTTCTTTTTTCTCAAGATTGTTTGGATTAGGATTAATTTTATGGGAGTCGAAAGCAAAAACCCGATTAATTCCATTACGATTTAAAAAGAAAAGAAATTTTGGATCCACTTGAGTCAAATTTTGGCCAAGGATACTTTTAAAGTCTTTACTGGCATCAACCCCGATATTTGAAGAATGATCAAAGGCATCGTGTTGATCAATACCTATAAGTAAAATTCTATTTTGCGGATTGGCTAAAACCTTTTCGGCAACAATCAGTCTTTCGCCCTTGCCTTCAGGACTTGTGTCAAACTCGCTTGCAGGTTGGCGACTTTTGGAAGATGTAATGCAACTGGCAAGGATTGTTCCCAGAGCTGAAACTAATAGCATATATATGAGCGGCTTTTTAATATTCTTCATTTTTGTTTCTATGTCTTATTTATCGGTCTTCAGATCTAGAAAGCAGAGTCTAAGAGTGAGAGGTTGAGAGGAATTTTTAAGACGTTAGACCTAGTTCAAAGTCTAGAAATAAAAAGGCCACCCGACCTTTGGTCGGATGGCGCTCTCTTTCAAAACTTAGTTTCCCGGAGCTGGGGCAGGAGCTGCAGGGGCGCCACCGTTTGCGGCGGCATCTTTACGTACGTCTCGTGCATCTTCTCGGTTAACATGGTTTTCTTCCCTGTTAAGCTGAGCTTGCTGACCTTTGGTAATCATATCGCCTTTACCATCAGCTTCGTTTTTCTTAATGTCTCTTTGTTCTTGGTTAGAGATTCTTTTATCCTGACGGTCCATTTTGTTAGCTTGTTGTTGGGTGATCTTTCCGTCGGCAGCTTGGTTATTAGCTCGGTTGGTTTGGTTGTCCAAACGTTTATTAACTTGGTCTTGTCGAGGGTGATTCTTCATATGGTCTTTGTAGGGGTGATCTTTGTCGGTAGCTAATGAAATACTGCTGACCACAAATACGCACGCCATTATGAAAACCGTAACTAAAAACTTCTTGTTAAACATAAAATTCCTCCCGTTAAATTGGTATTTTGTTTATCACATTGTTTAAAGGCAAAGAGTCTGCCATCAATTATTAGACCCTAATAACCTATGGAAAAAGAAGAGAAATCCGCTGTTTTCGATAGATTTTGGGCGGTTTTTATTCCCATTTTTGAGAAAAATCACCGGTGTTGTCTCCCGTCATTCGAATATTATCAAAACAAAGAATATACTTTAAGTTATAGGGATCTTTTGTTTTTTTCTGAAACGTTTTGACGTCTTTAATATTAGGTTTTCAATTTTTCTCAAGAAATATCGAGAAATTTTTGGAGATGTCTTAGGAATTATTTCTGCATAGGCAAGATTATCAACGACGTCGCTTACGACGAGATCCCATGCTCTAACTGACATTCCCTTGCCCTTTAGAAAATTATCAGGGTCAATAGCAAGGAGGGCAAGGGATTCATTCTTCAGAACGGGGTGAGGGATTTCCTCTGAAACCACTTTGAAACCTAATTGCAAATAATTCTTTCTGAGCTGTTTTGTGGACATACAAACATTTGTTTTTCTATTAATTCCCGTCTGTCTCCCGTTTTCTCGAAATAATTTAATCAATATGTCTGTCCCTTGAAATTTGGGATCAATGGCAAGTCGGCAGACTTCGTAATACTTCCCTCGGTTTTCTTCTTTATCAATGACTGAAAAAGGGATGAATTTCTCAAAAGGAAATCTTTCATCAGGAGTTTTACATTCCACTAATCTCAAGGTGGCCACGATTGCACCATCAATTTTTGCTATTATTATAAGAGATCGTTCATCAAATTCATCGGCCATACTTTCTACAGTGGCAGATTGATCAAGTTTGTTTGCGGCCCTATATGCCTCGTATCTAATTTGGAGTACAGACATGTAGTCTTGGGGGGTCGATAGGGTTTCAATGCGGACTGAAGTTCCCAATCGCTTTAAGGGGCCAACATTCTCTCTCACCTCATTATATTTAGAACTTATTCTTCGATCTGCCGGAGGAAGGGTTCCAAAAATAGCAAACTGAGCCAGCGATTGAATATTTTCGTCTGTCGTATCGACGAGAGAAACTCCCAAGCGAATATGATCTTCATTTTTTTTAACGTGCATTATTTTAAGGCCAATATTTAAAATGGCAATTCCTGGTAAGACGACGGTGACATCCTTGAGTTCGAGACCTGAAATTAAATGCTTATTTGAAAGCGAGGTTTCTAATAGCATTCCATGGGCATTAAAATTAATGAGATTGAAATTAATGAGTACGTCAATTTTGATTGGATCCTTTACCATGAGGATCGGCCGGAAACTTGGCTTTACGTGAAGGCGATTTTTTCCTCTCGTGCCGCGGGCATCATCGAAGGTGGTAAAAGTTAAAATAATATGACTATTTTCGACGGCTCGGATAACCTTTGGGTTATTGATTCGCGTTAATGTTTTTCTCCCGTATTTCAGTTCGAAATAACTCAAATCTAGAGGCGTTTTAGAAATTTCGAAGTGGGCGGGCAGGAGTATTTTTACCCCTTCGAAGTGAAAATCTTCTATCTCACAGGGGAGATTTTGACCGTTTATCCCAATGACTGCGTTAAATTCTATGGAAGGACCAACCTTGATCCGGTTTAAAGATCTTTTTTCTTCGACATCTAGACTGAGCTTTTTTTTCAAAATAGTCTCTATCTAATTGGATATGTTTAATAATACTCCGTATCTCCCCTCTATCATATTCCAAATCTGGCTTTTGCGGTCTAAAAATTGCTTAATAATTCCTTAAAGTTAAGTTGTTTGAATCCGAAGTAGGTAGGAGATGAGTGAAGCGAAAGTAGTAGCAGACGAAAGGCCAGACTTAGAACGTGTTTATCACGCTCCTTGGAGTGTGCCTCGATTTGAAGAAAGGCTTTCTTCTACAAAGAAACAAGTTCTTAGAGACAAAGTTAAAGAATTACGGAATTTAAAACCTTGGATCATAGTGAGCCATCTCGTTATAGATTGGTTTATTATTTTGGCCGCATGTATTTTAAGCATTCGCTTTCTGCCGTGGCAATTTTACTTTATCCCAGTAATTATCGTCGCCTCGAGACAACATGCGCTTCTCGTCATAATGCATGATGCAGTTCATTTTACATTTTCAAAATATTATAAATTTTCGGATTTCATAACTAATGTATTTGCCGCGTACCCTCTATTTATCACCACAGAAAATTTTCGGCTCAGTCATTTACTTCACCACCGTTTTCTTAATTCAAATATGGATCCAGATCTCAACGTAAAAAAGATGAATCCCGAAGATTGGACTTTTCCTAAAACCAAAATTCAAATCGTTAAATTAATTTCTAAGGAGATTTTTGGCGGTGGAGTTATTGAGATTTTTAGAAAACTAAAACGATTTTCTCTAAAAAATAGTTATGATAAAGAGGGCAAGTTTAATTCTAATATCTATTTGCGCGTCGCCTATTATGTAGTTCTCATTGGATTTTTATATAAATTTGATCTCTTTAAAGAATATTTTATTTTTTGGCTCCTTCCGATGCTTCTTGTTCTTCCGTTGATCTTAAGGCTCCGAAGTATCGGTGATCATTTTGGACTTCCAGGGACCGATGAACTAAATTCGGCAAGAAATCTAATTATCCCATGGTGGCAGAAATTTTTATTTGCGCCCCATAATATTGGAATGCATGTCGTTCACCATATTTACCCAAGCATTCCTTATTACAATCTTCTTAAAGCCAATGATTTTATGCTGGGGATGGAAGAATACAAACAAGTCGTTCACCAAAATACAAGTATTTTGGGTTTTTCAAAGGGTGGAGTGTTGTACGATTTAGCGACGGTTGAGCCCAAATTAAGAGTGAACTAGGCGCTTTTTTTATTCGATGTATATTCTAGGTAGCTATTCTTAAGTTCGCTCTCTAATATCTGTTTTTCTTCATACTTTGCCGCATTGTAATACAACCCGAACATGATCAAAGCCGCTATTCCTGCCACTAAGTTAAAGGAGAGAACAAATCCAGCTAACCACGTGAGCGAATAGCTCATGTAGAAGGGGTGCCTCATGTACTTGTAAGGGCCGTTCTTAATTATGAGAGAGGGATTTTGTTTCGAAAATGCGAAATCAAGTCTGCCCCTAGAAATTAAAATGGCGCTCCAAAAAATAATTGCCGAAGTCACAAAGAGGCAAAAAGAAAATAGCACCTGATAAATTGGAATTTCGTGAATAGAAAGAAATACAAATAGATTCACGCCCGTTGCAAATAAGGCACAAAAGCTAATTATATATTTTCTTGGATCTGGCTTTTGCGGATGTTTAAAATGGAAGGCAGCGGCCCAGATAAAACCTATCAGGTTGCTTACGCCAAGTAATTTTATTAAAAAGTAAAAACTACTTAAGGCAATCACTCTTCATTGTACATATCCCTATAAAGAGCTGCAGAAGTTTTGGCTGCGTGTATTAGCCATGACCATTCATATTCAGTCAGATCACTCTTCTTCAATAAATCGAAAATGTCTTTAGTATGTCCGACATCGGTATCACTATGCCCTAACGTGAAATACACTTGATCACTTCCTAATTTAAGCTGCTCGCAAATTGATTTGGCATATCTTTTTGCGTGTGTCGCACCGATTCCTTCCAGAACCGCGGCGTTAGCTAATCTCGCAACAGGATGGCGTCCAGCTACAAAAAAATTAAATGCTATATAGGCAGAGACGCGAGTCGATGGGAGTTCTGTTCTTAGGTCCGGGCCAGTATAACCTGTTTTTGCTAAATCGCCCAAGACCCAAGTCCAATGGTTTCGTTCTTCTTCAGCGTGCTTTATAAAGTAATCTCTAATCTCATATTGTTTTGGATCACAACTGCCGCCCGCAAGAGCAAAAGAAGCTGGTGCATTAAAGGACTGATGAAACACGATTTTCAGATATTTATGATAATCGGTCATCGTTAGTTTTTGGGAATCGACTTTTTTACACAGGGTTACCGAGGGAAATTTATCCACTTCGATTTCCACGGCCTTAAAAAATGTATCAAAGTTAGCTGACTCCATACTTAAAATAATACCATTGAAATACCAATATACTAGTAGTTTGGGAAAGTCCGGCATACCGCCCACACTTAAGTATAGCCAGTATAGAGATTTACCTGAAAATCCGATAGGAATACTGATGGTTATGCAATATATCGATCCGGCAAATATTGAACCTCATTACTCGACTGCTTTCTGCAGATCCCACAAATCGTATCTACAAAATCTCTACTCACCAACTCTTTTTACGGAAATTTGTGAAGAGCTAAAAGTTCCGGAGGACTATTTACTTAAGCATGAAAATTGGGTTTCGAATGCTTTCATGTCTAAATATATTGATAAAGTAATTGAAAAGACCGGTGATAAAAATATCTTCTACAAAATTGGAAAAAATTTCTGGGATCCCAATGCAATAAGTCCATTGGAGTATACCCTTCAAAGACTCATTCCACCTTTTTTATTTTATATTTTGTATCCTATTCAAGGCTCCAAATTAAATTTATATTCAAGGTATAGATCGACTTTTATTAGACCAGGTCATTTTATTTATGAAGTGACCCATAAGGGCCCCCTCCATCCCGAAATTTGCAACAATATGATCGGCGTTCTTGAGGGTACTAAAGAAATATTTGGTCTTTCATTTATTAAGGTCAGGCACGACAAGTGTGTCAACCATGGAGCCGAGCTTTGCGAGTTTGAGTTGACCTACAGTGCATTGAGCTTCTGGAAACAAAAGTTCTTGAAGTTCGGGTTGGCTATTCTTCTTTTAAGTATTGTGTACCCCGCCCTCAATTATTTTATCACTCCAACTTTGATCACTAAAAATCTCTTTGTTGACATGACCCTTTTTACTTTGCTTAGCTTAATCGGAGTCGTATTACTCGGCACACAGATCTTTAGTATCGTAAAATTTAATAAGACCTATTATGAACAAAACAAAAGAAAAAATGATGAGCTGTTTGAAAAGAATAAAAAATTAGATCGAAGGTATCAAGAGTCAAACTTGCTCAGAGATCTTTCTCTAAAATTTGTAAGATTTAGCAGTTCAAAAGATTTGATTACCTCCTCCCTTAATGAACTCGAAAAAAGATTTGGTTACGAAAGAGCCATTGTTATGCAAATGGATGCCCTTAGTTCTCGACTCAATACTGTCGATGTCAGAGGCTTCAAAGAAAATACGGACACTCTCTTTAAACTCAGTTTTAAATACCCAGCAGAAAAAGAAAGTCCCCAGATTTTTGCTAATATTCTCGAGCGAGGGGAGTGCACGCTTATCGATAACATAGAGGAATTCAAAAAAACTCTAGAGCCACAGAATCAATTACTTCTTATGGCCTTTGGCGTGAAAAGTCTAATCGTTTCTCCAATACAAGATGCGACAAATAAATATGGTGTCTTAGTTATCGGATCAATCGGAGAAGATAGACAACTCAAAATGGAAGATAAACATCTCATTGAAAATATAACTCGGATGTTGGCCCTGTTTTTTCAAAATGCGAGAAACTTTGAAAAAGAGAGAACCCTTAAAACGTTGTTCCAGAAATACGTTCCACAAGTGGTGATAGATGGAATCAGACATCTTGAGGCCGGGGACAGTGGCTATCTCATTCCAAAAAATAACGCCGTGTCTTCAATCTTTGTAGATCTCAGAGACTTTACGGCAACAAGTGAAACATTGGCTCCCGAACGAGTTGTAGAGATGCTCAATCTCTATATCGATTACGTATCGAAGTTCATCGCTTCAGAGGGTGGCATCATTGACAATTTAGTGGGTGATGGAATTGTGGCCTTCTTTCCCGCCGCGGATGCAGATCGAACTGAGCATGCAAGAAAAGCTCTTAAATCTGCAATCAGAATTTTAGCGAATTTAGACAAATTAAATGAGCTTATGACAGCCAAAGGTTTTCCTAAAGTGAGGATAGGAATCGGCCTTCATAGCGGGAATGCCACAGTAGGGAACATCGGTAGCGATAGAAAAATGAACTACACGGCCATTGGCGATACAATTAATTTAGCTTCGAGATTAGAAACTTTATGCAAAAAGTACGATTCAACAACTCCAAGTGCAGAGCAGGGTTTACTTATATTTAGCAATGGTGTTTTGGGCCGTGCTCGCCTTGTTCTTCCCTGCACAGAGATTGGAACCATAAAAGTCCGAGGCCGCCACGACGGTGTTAATGTCTATATGATCGACAAAGAAACGGCCATGGGGATCGATCTTGATAATCTCAAAGTAATTCCAGAAGACGAGTTGCAGGCAAAATCTTCAACTCCGCTCTTAACCGTTGGAGATACGGGCGGTCGCCGCCGAACCGACAAAAGACCAAAGAGGCGAGCCTCTTAACGCGCTGCCAACAAAAAAGTGCCAGTCACAAAAAAAAGTGCCTGGCACCTACTATGCAAAGCTCATGGGTCTGTGGTCAAGATTCGTGTAGTTTTTATTGCAGTAGTATTAATTTTCACTCGAGGGTGGCCTTTACCCGCTGTGGCGGAATTACCCAAAATTGATTATGCGGGGTCCCTTTCAGCTTGCGACGAATTGCTGGAGAAAATTGTGGTATGGCATTTTCCAGATTTGGCCAAAGAAGAATTGATTTTTAGCAAGCTGTCTGACCTTGATCAATTTTACGCGAGATTAGGGAACGAAACAAACTTTACTAATATCGCCACCCTTAAGGCCCTATTACCCACTAAAAATCAAACGGGCTTTCTAGTTGATCCATCAGGAAAGCGTCTTATCAATCTTATTGAAGAGGGCTCTGTATATATTTTTTCAACGGCTAGGCCGGGAATCGAAATTAAATCAAGACCCTTCCAGCCTTTGAATCATGTTTTTGCGGAACGCCAAAGAAAAATAGAATTTTTTCAATTCAAAAATTTAGATAGTGAAATGTGGATTGAAGAATTTAAAAGACAATATCCTAGGCAGAAAGTTCCCGAGTCAATTCTCTATGTGGAAAATACTTCGTCCATTGAAGCTCTTATTCAATTGGCAGGGCATTTGTCTATAGACTTCTTAGAGCTTTGGGTTCAAGCCAACCAACGGTTAAAAAAAATGAATAAGAAACCAGATATTTTATTTTCGGCTTTCACCTCGGAGACAAATGTCGGGCTCTACGTTGACCCGCTTTTTGTCGATATTTATGGCAATTTAAAAGTGAGGGCCTTAGCGACGATCTTTTTTTCTAATGCCAAGGCTCTAATGCCTATGTTGATTACTACTATGAACGTCATGGCAGAAGCCACCCACTCAACGAATGATCCAGAATATCGGGAAATGAAGCAGAAATTAGAAGAAACCCAAAACAAAGCGGGAATAGCTCAAGAAGATCTCAAAACTCTAATTCGGGATATTGACATCGACTGGGACGACATGAGAGAGGGCTTGGCCGAGAAAGGTCTCCCGACTTTTACAAAGTTTTCGGACTTTGAAAATTTTGTCGACGGCGAAATGAAGATGACGGTGGCAAGGGCTCGAAGATAATTGACGCAACTCATTTTTACACCCACGGCGAATAATTTCTCTATTTGATCAACTCAATTAGAGGCCCAACGCGATTCACGTGCCTCGAGAAATTGGTATGTTCATTGCTCATTATATTTTCGAATAAATTGAAAACCGGAATGGGATTACGCATTAAACTTCTTTTAAAATTCGCCATTGTCTCCGCAGTCATTATTTTAGGTTCGATTTCATCGGCGCAAGAAACTCAAGAAACGAGTGAACTGCAAAATCAAGCTTTAGATGTCAAGGCCCTCTCTGAGGTAAATAATTTTTTTGTTCGTAATGGGCGGGGCCCAAGTCCGAAAATTCCAGAGGAACTAGCCTTATTTAGAAAATTGATAAATACTTATGAGTTGCCTGGTGCTAGTGAGATCCTTAATAAAAAAATTCGTAATTATTATGATCCAAGAATTAAGGCTCTCGAAGGGGCTAATCTCTATTGTGAGTATATAGAACTCACTGGGCGGATCCCAGCGTTTCGGGCTTCAAAGACCAAGGAGGAGCGTCGTCTCTTTTTTCGAATAAAGAGGCTTATGGACAGCACCTACTTTACGGAGGGTCTTACGGAACAAGGAGAAGAGTACTTTTATAGTCCCAATATTTATTCGACCATGGCGGCTGAAAAATACATTCGGATTTTTCGGGAGACGGGGAGAGCTCCACCCAGGGCAAGCTTCTTTATGAAATCAGTCAAAAGGTATCAAGAAGACGATCCGATTTTTAAAAATTATCTCAGTCGAGATCCCGGGGCTCTTAGTGCTTACGAAGCCAGCAGAAAGAAAACAAAAGCGAGTTTTGAAAAACGCATCGACGTAAAGCTCGCGAAAGATTTGAATCGCTATGCCATTAGTAATTCAAGCCTATCTCCCGAGTGGGAAAGACCCCTATACATGCATTCCAGCGGCAAAATGTTTCAGATTTTACTTTCCGAAAAAGCTGTAGCATTGGTGTGTAATTCTAGACTTCAACTTCAAACTTCACGTTAGTCTTTGTCACTGAGCCGAAGTAAAAGAGATTATTTCGTCAATATCTTGATCTTGTATCTGGTCATTCTTTAGAGCGAGTGTGTTTCCGAGAAATAATAATGTGGACGTGCAAGTTCCCTCCACTTTTTCATAATGGGGCAAATCGTTTGTTCTAATGAGCATTGTTTCAAAAAACCCGTCGCCGAGATCTTGGCCGTCGCAAGTGATGCTATCCATTTGTAAATCTGAATACTGAATGGCCCTAAGGGTGGGGCCATTGGCGATTTTAAAAGTTCCCCCAAAGGCATAGGCCGTGCCCATCATTTTTGCAAAGCCCTTTTCGACCTTAATTTCGTGATTACAATGTGAAAAATCTTTCAAGCCAATGGGGGTGGCTTTTAGATCTCCCTCGACATTGATGCAAATGTTTTTTCCGTTTTCATCTTTGGTGCAGTGAACACTATCGGGATCCATTTTTGGGGCGAGTGAATAACGACCGAAAAGTTCCAGGGGGCCAGAAATAAGTTTTGTATTTTCTTTAATTTGAGTTTCGTCAACCGACGCGATTTCAAGATGCATCACACTCTTTAAACTTTGATGAGTAAAGTTAACAAGGGTCTTTTGAAAATCATAGGTCATTCCCTCTTTAAGCCGACTGTCAATACTTACTGCCTTTTTCCCTGGAGCTGGATTGTCGCCGCGCTCGCAAGGTGGATCATATTTTTGCGCGGTTTCGGGATCTAAAACTTCTTGAATGGTGAAGGTGCCTTGGGGTTTAGAGTATCCAGTATGAGCCGGGTATAAACTCGCGGGACCCGAACTAGATCCACTACTACATCCCACGATTTCAGCGAGACTAAGTAAAATCAAAAAGGCTCTTAACATGAAAATTCACTCCCATAGGTTATGATCAGCGGGGCTTTCTATTGCAGGTTGTATACCACGAATTTTCCAAAGCTAAATCGAATATAAAGCAGAATATTTCCGTAAATGGGCACTAGCCAATGTAACGTTTTCGTAATTAGCCGCCCTGGCATGCGCCACATGGCTGACGCACTTTGCGCCAAAAGTGTTTGCAAACAGTAAGTGGGGTGAGATACGGTCCCACCCGTGAAGGTAGAAAAAAACAAATACAATATGGCCTCTCGAGATTTCCGACTGTATTTACAAGAGGAGCTGGTGAGGCGTTGCCAGAGGAGGAAAGGTTATGAAAAAATATTTGATTTTTGGTTTAATTGCAACGGCGGTCCTGTCTTCTTCGATGTCTTTGCCGGCATCTGAAGTTAAAGAAGGCGGTGGAGGCACTCCATTTATTGCCAGTGGTGATATGCTTCAAGCCATATTCCAATTTCAAGGAATTTGGCGAAAAGTTGGGGGCTCCGTAGACCAGATCTCCACCATCGGTAGATCAAGGGTCGGCACCCAATTCAAATTGCAGACCCATGAGTATGTTCCAATTAAGAATCAAAACGGAGTCACGGTCGGTGGGACAAGCGAATCCTGCTCATTTGTTGTGGATGTCACCTACTCCGGTGTGACCCCTCAAGTTTCAAGGGTGGATTTTACGGAATGCCCGGCGGCCAATAGACAATAGAGATTTAAAAAAATAAGGGGCCCTTGTGCCCCTTTGGCCTAAAATCTGTATTACCTAGACCCATCAATACTTGCCTCCACATCGACTGCGTTTTAATCTTTAGAAGATGAGCACTATCTTGGAGGCTTCGATGAAAATACTTTTTATTTTATTAGTTATTTTTCCTCAATTCGCGTTATGCCAAGAGGAACCTCAACCTACGACCATAAGTCCGGAAATGGCTTCAGCTGTTAATGAGGCTTATGAGAACTTACCCGCTCCAAATTGTGTACCCAATTTTGAAAATGAAAAACTCGTGGGTTATTTATGTAATGACGAAGTAACGAGTTCTGTTAGTGAGTATCAACAATAAGACTCTTTTCCTCTTGCCGGGTTCGCTGAATTTGGTGCGATCGCCCTTGAATTGAAGTGAACAAAAGGAAAGCTCCAAACCCAAAGGCAGTACCCGGGACAAGCCAAAGCCACAATCCCCTATCAATTATCGCTGTCTTTAAATCATCGGGATCGAAGAGTACTGTTGTTGTGCCATCAGCGTTTTTTGGAACCTTCGACCAATCGCCAGACGAACTTGAATAGGGATCTGTAAACTGGATTTGTCGATTTTCGAAATTAAAGACGACGACGGGATGAAAGGCGTAACGTTGACTGGTTTTAGAAGCAACTTTCTCGTAGGCGATAATTTTCCCAGGGGTTCTATGCCCGAATCTATGAAGATGGATCGTTTTACTTCCCAAAAAATAGGCAAGAATAATAAGGCCGCAACCGATCACACCAGTGACTCGGTAGGGAGGACTCGATTCCGTTTCGGTTACTACAAATTGCGGATTCTCGCCTTGTTGTAGAGGAGCAACAGATTTTATCTGGATTTTCTTCACATCACTATTTCGGCTTTTTGCATCTATCTTTCAATATCGACATTAGACTAGTTATGGCGAGGAAAAGATGTCTTCTTTCAAGGCAGGGGAAGGTTCGGGAGTAATATTTCTAGGAGCCTAAGTTTTAGATGCTAGGGTTTCCTTCCAAAGAATTTTTAATGGTGTGTTCTTTATATTTGAATCACACCAGCTTATTGAAGCAAGCTTTTGAGCAATGTCTTTGGGCGAAAGGACGTAATCCACATGATCAATCTGAATGGCGTTAATGGGCATAGATTTCGAGTCCGCTGTCCACGGCTGCTGCGCTATAGTTGTTCCGCCGGCATATTCTTTCAAAATTTTTATTCCTTCAGCACCATCGGACCCTTCTCCAGAAAGAATAATACCGATCGATCCGTGGACACGATCTTCAGCTAGTGAAAAAAGAAAATGATCAATGGCAGTATTTTTTCCAAATAGAGAACGCGCTACCATATGTAGGGATCCATCTTTTATTTCCATCAGCTTATCTGGTGGAAGAACGTAGATGTAATTGGGGAGTAGCTTCATTCCTTCCTCGGCTTGGGTTACCTCCATTTTGGTCGATCGGCTAAGAATCTCTGGAAGTAAACTTTTGGATCCGCGCATAATGTGACTAAGTAAAATAAATGCCATGCCAGTATCAATGGGAAGATTTTCAATGAGCTCTTGGAATGCACTTAGCCCTCCCGCTGAAGCTCCAATGGCAACGACCCTTGGGTCTTTCAATACGCTTGTACTTACCATCACTCAATATGCCTCTTTGGTATAAACCGTTACGTAAGAGCAAGAGTGGGACCGCCAACACGATGATCAGGACGTTTGGGGCTTCCGCGCTGGGTCACATTGACTCTAATACTTGAGGAACAGAACCTCAATATCCCCAATACTGGGCTTTCTTTTGCAGTCTCACTATTTGAAAAGAGGAATTTAATTATGTTCAATATTTTTAAGACGAAAAAGCCGCAAATGACTAACGGACCTGCGAGAGATGAAAGCGAAATAAATAAGCGAGTAGTAACCGTTGACGATGACAACGTCATATTTTCTGGAGCAGTGGATTCTTTTTCAGACACCGAAGATAGAAATTTAAGAGAACCCGATGCCCCCGGCATTATGAAAGTTCAAAACGACAAAAAGCTTGCCAAATTTTTTTAGACTCTAATTTGCGAATTGATTAGTGCAGAATTACTATTTTATGGAAAAAGAGATTAGATAAAATGGAAAAAAAGAACGGCTTAGATCAAAGGGAAACGATAATAGAGCCTTGTGATATGCATGAGCGCCACGAGCATCAGCATGGTGAATATTGCGGTCACAAAGCGATCAAGCATGGCAACCATATAGATTATGTTCATGACGGACATCTTCATCGGATTCATGGCAAACATGTGGATGAGTGTGAGGGCGGCGATATTGATCCAATCTTGGTATTGAATGGCCAGTAAAATGGATATAGAAAGTGTCTCAAAAATTTGAGCGCGGACCAGAGAACCGGAGTTTGCCTTGGATTGTTGGACAGCGGCAGGGGACTGATCTATATCTCTAGGATGTCGTTAAATTTTAATGAGTCTTGGACACAAGCCGGAATGAAAATAGCCGATAAGGCCATCGAGAGACATGGAGGCTGGAAGGCTTGGGAGAATCTATCGTCGATAAAGATTCGCCCTCTCAATTTAAGCGGTATGGTTCCCACAATTAAAGGATATGGAAAATCGTTTTATCGGCCTAAAGTTATTGAAATTTTTCCCAAAGAACAACGTGTTCTTTTTCGTGAATTTCCTCACGCTGGCAACGTTGGCGAGTATTTGCACGGAGATGTGAAACTCTTCAAAGATTATCAGCTCTGTGACCTGCTAACCGACAATCAACATGCTCGGCTTCATTTTCTGGCTTTAAGAAAAACAGATTTTGGAGTTACGCCGATAGTTTATATTTTTTTGGGTATGCTTGGACGACTTACATCAGCGTTCCGTTCATCTTTCCCACTTTGAAACTATTAAAAGAATTTGAAATTACCGATGGAAATGAACGTCGGAGTGCCCTAAGAGTTGAGTTTCCGAAGGAATTTGAAACCCACTCGAGAGTTCAAACGTTTTATTTTGATCAGACAGGCCTTCTTCGTCGAAACGACTATTTTGCAGAAATTATTGGTCGCTGGGCCATGGGTGCACATTATTCTGAAGGCTACGTAGAAATTAACGGGATCCAAGTTGCATTGAAGAGACGAGTCTTTGCAAGATTTTGCACGCAGACATTCCCCATCAACGCATTAAGTGCTGATCTAGAGGTGGTCTAAATAGGTCAAGAAGCTTTTGCGAATTTCTTTCAACGGCGTCTAGTTAATTTATTGCGCGTAACAACCACTGATGAGATGATGAAAGTGATGAACTCCATTTTCACGTTTCAGTGAATAGCGACCACTGATATACGTTTGAGAATTTAGATTCTGTTGAACTTGCTCGCATATCAAACGATCTTCCTCTTGGATTTCATCAGAAAAATGAACCATGGTATCGTTATGGGCCGATATTTTATCACTTTTACCATACCAGCTGAATCTTACGACACACCGATCATGTGAAATAGGCAAAACCATATTAGTCTGAACGATTCCTTCGTAAATATTAAACATGGTGTTCGGAAAGAGCCAAAAGTATCGCGCACCCGAATCACGACTTGTATAAATTGACGCCGACCTCTTCGTTGGTGCTATTTGCTCTGAGAACCATTTGAAAGTTTTTGTTTGATATTTAGAATAATCCAGTTCGCTAAAAAGTCCTTTGTGAACCGTCGGTAAATGATATCCTTCGAGATAATTATCGACGTAGACCTTCCAATTGCAATTCACAGAGAAGTCTCTCTCTAGAAACTTATCGGGTGCACTTCCAAAAACGTCTTCTTTAAGAAGATCACCACAAAAGTCTTCAAAGGTCATTTTTGGGTCCAGAGATGCAAAAATAAAAGATCCAAGAACCCCGATTGAAATTTTTGGCAATCGGCAGTTTTCCTTTTGAAAATCTTCTACTCCCTGAAATTCTGGCGTGTTAATAAGTTGTCCAGCCATATCATAAGTCCATCCGTGATACTTACATTGAAACTTTTGAAGATTACCGGAACCAAAAGCCAGAGGGCCAGCCCGATGGCGACACACGTTGACAAAGCCCGTTATCTTTTCGCCTGAATTTAAAATAACAAAATTTTCTAAACCCACACGGGCAGTAAAATAGTCTCCTCTATTTTTTAAAGAATTTGTTGAGCCAACAAGATTCCAGCCTCTGTTAACAATCCCAACGCAATCTCTTTTAAAAAATTTTTCTTCAACGTAATAACGACTGGGTAGAGTTTCGGCCCGAGCGATATTGTCTTCATGTCTAAAATTTTTATCTTCAGATAACATAATCTTTGCTTTCGATGACCACGGTGGTTTTATTTCTAGACCAGTAATAAAAAGGCACCCCTAACAAGACAAGAAGTAGCCCTAAACCTGACTCTAAGGGTTTTTCAATCAAACTATTTGCCGTAAACCACAGGCAAAACGTGATGTAAATAAGAGGAATCAACGGGTAAAACGGAGTTTTAAATCCTTGAGAAGAAAAATTCTTTCGAGAGCGTAAAATAACGAGGCCCAAAGCCGTAAGACCATAGAAAACA
>Ga0206917_1116_pt1 | contig 21115 bp, 20 predicted proteins | sample Alteio_BWOrgHeat_68_FD_152931 | JGI IMG/M metagenome (GOLD analysis project Ga0206917, IMG submission 152931) | Enriched cells from forest soil in Barre Woods Harvard Forest LTER site, Petersham, Massachusetts, United States -... | ecosystem: Environmental > Terrestrial > Soil > Temperate forest >...
ATGGTGGCCTGGAATCAGCAATTGGCGTCGCGCCTTGACCGTGAACTGGAGAGCCCTTTTTGCGCGGTTCACTTGGGATCTGCATAGCGCACTGGGGTTCTGGAGTTTTCCCTTTGTTCTGATGTGGGGAGTCTCAGGGTTCTACTTTTGTTTTTCACAAACCGTCAACGTTCTCTCCGGATTTGTCGATCCGAACGACAAGCACGCCGACCAGGTCTTGGGTTGGCTCAGCATGGCCCATTTTGGCAGGTTCGACTGGTTTACCGAGGCGCTTTGGATCTTGTTAGGACTAGTGCCTGCGCTGCTATCAGCTACTGGCGTCTTTTTATGTTGCCGCCGGATGATCTACAAGCTTCCGCCAGCCAGACCGTAATTACTCGATGCTCTGCCCCGATGCCCTAAAGACCACCTACGTCGGTCCCAACTCCTGATTAGTCGCGTTTTCGGAAACTGCCTTCAGAGGGTACCCGAGCTTTCTTTGCGACGTTCGCGGCCCGCATTCACTCGAATAATTTCTGCCAACACTGACCAATCGCACTGTCCCCAACCATGCGCCTGGGCAGCGATAATATGGTCCCGAACAACGCTTCCAAATGGCAGAGGCACCTTGGATTCAGCCGCCGTCTGCAGAATCAAGCGAACATCTTTCGAGCCCACCCCATCCAGTGTTGATCCCAAAACCTCATCAAAGTTGCCGATGCGAATTTTGTTCAAGTATTTTGGCATCGCTGGGTGTTGTAGCAAATCCTTAAACATTGAGCTGACCATATCAAGGTTCAGACCTTGCGCATCGGCAAAAACTAGGGCTTCGCCCATGGTTTCGAGTAAGCACGCCGCGAAGAAGTTCACCACAAGTTTGAAGCTCGCCGCTAGTGCTGGATCGTCGCCAATTACAATAAGCTTGGCCGTGTAGGCGTTCAGAACGAGCCGACAGCGCTCCAAAACGTCCGGTTTGCCCGCCACGAAACTAATTAGTTTTCCTGCAGCGGCATGCTCGGGGTGTCCTGCAAAAGTAGCCGCCAAGTAGTGGGTTCCGTGGCTCGTGTGCAGGGTGGCGAATTCTGTTGTTGATCTCGGCGTCACCGTGGATGTGCCAATGTGCACGGCACCAGACCGCATGCCCGCGAGGATTCCATCGGCGCCGAGCAGATTTGCTCGTACTGACTCGTCGTCCATTAGGCAAGTAAGTACAAAATCTGCCTGCGCTGCAGCTTCCCGAGGCGAGCGTGACGCCACCGCCCCAGAAGCGACAAGACCTTCCATCTTCTCTTGGGTGCGGTTATAGACAATGACGTGATGGCCGGCACGCTGAATGCTCTGCGCAATGCCTGTACCAATTCGTCCCAGACCGAGGCACGCAACCGATAGAGGTGCTGTCGTCATGTATTCCTTTCCGCCAAGTGGGTGAGATCGCACCCTTTATCGCACTCGTGTTTGTAATCGGTCAACGCCGTTCCATTTTTCTCACTTCGTGAAAAGTGGTCTTATCGGAAGGCGGCCAACCGTGAAAAGCCAGATTCCGATAATCCCGTTTCTCAGGACTTGGCTGAGGGGCCTTCTCAAGGCGTCCCGGATAATCCATATGAAACCCCGCGACACTGTGAAAAATGGAAGGGGAGACAGGCTCTCCCCTTTTGCGTATGGCGACTCGGAGGAGTTTATCCGATTGGCGTGCTGGCGACGGTCGCGCTTGCACCTGTGACATCAGCGCGGATCACGCCGGATTGGTCGGTGAAGAACATGCGCTGTCCGGTCTGTCCCGCGGCAATAGGTGTCGCGGTAAGCGTGTAGGTCTGGTTGCCGGCGGCTGCCGCATAAGCGAAGGTGTAGCCGCTCTTGGTCCCTGCGGACAAGACCGAGTCAATCAAGTCTGCCGAGGTCGAGCTGGCCGTGCCGCCAGCAGCGATCGGGCCGAGGTTCGTCAGCGCTGCCGGGAAGGTGCCATAGCTCGTGGAGTAGGCAACGCAGGACGTATTAATCGTTCGCAGCGAGCCAACCGCAGAAGCCTCGTTGGCCGCCATCTTTGCCCTCAACAAGTTGGGGATGGCGATCGCGGCGATAATCAGAATAATCGCCACCACGATCAAGAGTTCGATTAGTGAGAAACCTTTTTGTTTGTTACGCATAGTTCTCCTTGCAAATGTAAGGCCGCACCGGGGGGGCGCGCTCCTATTGTGTGTGCAAGTCCGTTACCGAGGCTGGGGATGAGGATGACTGATGCGACACAAAGGCCGTAAGTCTGGGGATTAGCGCTACATAGACTCTAAAGGTGCCGCCTCGGGCGGGTTTCCGATTCGAGCCAACGGGGACGCGTCAACATGATACTGCCAAAAAACGCCATCGTACTGAGCCGTAAAGTGTCGTGAGTCGATATAAAGTAGATCGGCTCACGACATATCAAGGAGGATCGAATCGCCTCTGTCGGGAGAAGGCAACTCGTGATCGCAGCCCAAGTCCCGAGAACTCCGCTTCTCGGCAACTGGCCTTCCCGCCTTGTGTCGCCAAATTTTATCGTGACCTTACGCCCTGACGGTGATATACCCTCGCCAAGTCACAGACACACCCCGGGAAGCAGCTGCGGCCCAAGCCAATGCTGCTTCCTTTTTTGTTTTGTATGCGCTGGAGAGAGCCAGTTACCGATAATCCCGTTTATCAGGAGTTGGAAAACTGTGCATCCCGATGTTAGGTTGAGGCCATCACCTTGACGGCAGTCCAGGGGGCGGCATGACGCGACTGCAACGAGTACAGATTGGGAAACAGGTTGTCTACGCATAGAGGCGGTCAACTTCACAGCAGCGGGTAGCAGAAGAAAAACAATGAAGCGCATTGCTGCTCTCAGAAAAGAAGGATTTGAACTGCTAGCGGTCGTCCTTCCCGATGGACTTTGCCAATATTCACTCGGGAACCCGCAGCATCTAGCATTGGCCGAGGAACTGGCGTCACACGTCGAAAAAGAAGCGCTACGGCGCCTGAGGATCAACGGGCCGGTTCAATGAGGACCCGGAAGCTGGGGTACCAAACCTCCAGTTAGCGATAATCCCGTTTATCAGGATGTGGCCGGGACAGTCGAGATTTCGTTCGAATGTTTTGCGGGCGATAGCTGTTTCATCGCCCTGCCACGCCCGGTTCCGCACGGCACTTCCTCGGCGTCTCTGAGAGTGTCCGCCAATCCTCGACTGAGGAATTGCCGATCCGCCATGACGGCGTTCACGGCGGGTAGCAGCTCCTTGGCAGCGTCTGTTTTGACAACGAAGCCCACAGCGAACTTCAAAGCCCCCCGCACTACATCGGGAGAGGATTCCTGACTCAAGAAGAGTATTTTGGAGTAGGGGGAAAGTTTGCGGATTCGTCGAGCGACAATCAGTTTATTCAACTTGGGAAGACCGATGTCCAACAAAACCAAGTCCGGTTTGAGTGCTTTGGCTTTCTGAACCGCTTCCAGCCCATCTTAGGCTTCACCGACTACGTGCAAATCAGCTACCTTCCCGATCATCGAAGAAACAAAATGACGCTTGACGCCGTGCCTGCAAACGCTGCACCTGCCGGTCGCTTAAATGACCTTCTTCGATTTGCTGTAAAACTTTCGATCGCTCTCGTTAGCGTTTGTTCTTGACACCTCGCTGAGGAACGTGCTAAACGGCGCTACCAAGCCGGGCCTCATGTGTTCTTTAGCGTTCATTTTCAATGGATGATCCCGCACAAAGCAAAAAGGTGGTCCTATGAATCCTTTGGTCTGCAGAGTGAACAGATCGTCGAGCACGATCAAGAAAGCAGCAGTGCTCCTCTCCGTCGTCATGGCGCTAATGGCAGTTTCTCTTCCTCTTTTCTCCCAAGCTGCGGTAGGGACGATCCTGGGAGGCGTTTTTGATTCAGCGGGCGGTTCGATTGCCGGCGCGAAAGTGGCGATAATCGACGTGGCCCGCGGCACCACGAGAGCGTTGACCACCGACGAAGCCGGCGAGTATACGGCTCCCAGCCTGCTCTCTGGCACCTATACTGTGCGCGCTGAGGCCAAGGGATTCAAGACGGTGGAACGCACCAACGTGCTGCTCGAGGTGACCCGAAGCGTTCGTGTCGATCTTACGCTGTCGCCTGGTGAGCAAACCCAAACCGTCACAGTCACGGCGGAAGTTCCGGCCATCGATACCACCTCCTCCACCCTCGGCGGAATCATCACCAACCAGTCGATTACGGCACTGCCCCTGATCAGCCGTAACTTTTTGAATTTGATGGACCTGCGCCCCGGCGTCGTAAATATATCGCCGGGAACGACCGCGACGACCACGGTCACCAATGGTCGGCGTCAGGGAGCAGACGTTCTGGTGGTCGAAGGTGTAACTCAATTCGATCTGGCGACCAGCAATGTCCTCATCAACGGATCCCAGAAGGGCGGAGGCGGTACACAGTTTCCGCTCGATGCCGTTCAGGAATTCGCCACCACGCAAGACTCTCCGGCCGAATATGGCTGGCGGGATGGATCGGCAATCAACCTTGGGGTCAAGTCCGGAACCAACAGCATTCATGGCTCGGCGTATGCCTTCGGCCGCGATGCTAAGGCGACTGATGCGAGGAGTTACTCCCCGACGGGGCCGCCAACGCTTAGCAACCTGCAACTGGAGAACCCCGGTGCCACCGTGGGTGGGCGGATAATAAAAGACAAACTATTCTGGTTCGCGGCCGTGGAATTTGTCCGCCAGTCCAGCATTAGCACGTTGCCCGTCAGCGTGCCGACGGACATTCCGGGAGCGGGTAGCACCTTCAGTATGGTGGACGCGTGTAATGCGGTCGGACGCGCCAATGTCAATCCGCTGAGCGCGCAAATTGCGGGGCTGCCTCCCGGCAGTTGCACACCGCTGCCTGGCACCGCGACATTTGAGAATCTGTTTCCCGTCAATACGACTAACTCGTCAGTCGTCTATCCTTATAATCCCACGGAAACCCCGAGCAATAACGGGCTGGCTAAGATTGATTACAGTCCTAACAACCACCACCACTTCAGCGGCTTCGTCTATATATCGAGACAAACTCAATTTATGGTTGGCAACCTTCAACCTGGGGGGCTTGACTCACCTTACTGGGGCTCTACCGGTCCCGGAAGTACTTCGCAATATGCGGGAAGTTGGACCTACACTCCGAATTCCACCTGGGTGAATGACCTCCGGGGAGGCGCCGCGCCTAACTCGGGGAATTCGGTGAACGGAGACATCAACAGAATAGCTGGCAATCCCTATGGCCCGACTGGATACGGCGTAAATACGGGCGTAACAAATCCTCTCTATGGCGGTTTCCCGTGCCTGAACATCGGGCCCTTCACCGGCACGTCCACCATGGGAGACTGTGGGAAAAACGGTATTCGCGGACCGCAATACCAGCTCGATTTCAGCGATAAAGTCTCCTATTTACGCGGCAACCATGCCCTGAAATTCGGCTACGAGGAAGTCTTCGTGCATTTCGACGATGGCTCAACTCAGAACGGCGTTGGCACCCTTACCTTTGATAGCCTGCAGACTTTTCTCACGGGTAACTTTACGACGAATAACGGAACGATCGTCACTGGTGACCAAACCGACCACTACCGTGAGCGCTGGCACGCCGCCTTCGTCCAGGACACTTGGCGCATCTCGAGGAGGGTAACCCTAAATGCGGGCTTACGCTGGGAGTACATCGGGTCTCCGCATTCGACCGTCAACCACCTGGGCACGTTCGATCCCACCGCCGTCGGAGGCGTAGTAGAAGTCGGCCCTGATTTACCCACCTCCACACTCATACACCCTCAAAAAGACAACTTTAACCCCCGCGGGGGCGTGGCCTGGGACATTTTTGGCAATGGCAGGACCGTCCTGCGAGCCGGCGTCGGCAACCTCTCCAGCTTCCCGGCCATATTGGCGGTCACAGGCGCTAATGTTCCCTACGGAGCGACTATGTGTAATGGCCCATCCAGCGTAACAGCCACAGGCGCCCTGACGTGCACGAACCCCGCCAATATTGTCCTCAATAATTACGGTAAGGACGTACAGGGATTCATCGCGCCAGCTTTATCCATTCCTGCGGCGGACCTTACCTGGAACACAACCGGACCGATATTCCCCATCGGCTCGGGCTCTACCGCCACGTCGGGTCCCACGTGCTCGATCGCTGCCCCAGCTCTCCCATGCTCAATGATTGTCTCGAGTCCCAATTTGAAGAATCCGCGGTCTCTTCAGTGGAATCTCGACGTTCAGCGGGCCCTCACCAATAACCTTACTTTGGACGTAGCCTACGTGGGCACCCATGGATACAACGAAATTCACTCGGTTGATTTGAACGAGCCCGTCGTGGGCACAGGATGGGATTCCACGGCAATCAATGGTGCCACCTGCCTGCCGGCGTGGACAACGGCCCTCAACAAAGCAGGAGGTTCTGCGAGCCAGGCCCTAATGAACGGTTTCGCCAGCAATTGCAAGGTGGATTCCGGCGCGATCGCTGCCGCAAGGCCGTATGCCAACGCGTTTCCCTATTTTCTGAATATCTCTCAATCCCAGAATGGATTCCATTCCAACTACAACGGATTGCAAGTGACTCTGGACGGCCGGAATTACCATGGCCTGAACTTCCTGGCAGCTTATACCTACAGCCACGCTCTGGATGAGTGGACCAAGAACTCGCAGGCCACATCGGCGCTGGCAGACCCGAGCAACCCGAACTATCAGTACGGAAACGGCGATGATGACCTGCGTCATCGTTTCCGCTTCTCACCGACCTACAGCATCCCGGGCAAGAAATCGCCCGGGCAGATGCTGGAGGGCTGGCAGATCAGCGCCATTTGGGCTTACCAGACCGGCTTTGCCTGGGCCCCGAATGATCAGAAGAAGAACGATTGGGGCGGGACCGCCGAAAGCAATAATACCATTCCAAGCCCCAACAACGGAGTCTGGCAGAGCTGGAACTACACCGGTTCTAAAGGCGCTTTTAGCGGCAACGGCGCCAACCCCATTCCCTGCTACACTAACGGTAAGACTGCCGGCTGCACGCCCTTCGCTAACGCACCAGCCGCCATCGTGCAAACCTGCCTGACGGCGGCACAAGCCCCTTACAGCAATCCAACGCAGCAGCAACTGGCGATTCAAGCGCTGACGAGCGCAAATGGTGCCTGTTACGTCCAGAACGGTGGTGTTTTGACGCCTCCGGCCTACGGGACCCTGGGTAACGCAGGCCGCGGCCTTTTCACCGGGCCTCGCTATCAGGATTGGGACTTCTCGCTGGAGAAGATTTGGCATATGAAAGAGCGATATAGCTCTCAGTTCCGCATAGAGTGCTACAACTGCTTCAATCACATAAACTTCTCTCAATTCAGCGACGGATCTTCCGACCCAAGCACCGGCGGTAACGTTGTCGGAAACAGCGGCTTCGGCTATCACAACAGCACACAGGGATTCCAGCGCCAGATTCAGCTCGGCTTGAAGTTCATGTTCTAAGAGCCCTGGAATCGATATGATGAAAAGCGGCCGATCATCTCGGCCGCTTTTTCGTCCCCACTACATTTGTTGGCCTCGATCAAGGGGAGGCTCGTCACGGGGCCGCCCGCACGGCATGGACTCGCGGGGGCAATTAAGACACGGCGGGTCATGGCGAACGACCGTTTTCTGGGATCAGGATACCGCACTCTACTTTCCGGTTCACTTGTTCAGTAATGAGCATAACGCAGGTACAGGACGATCCCATTTAGGTTCATCAGTCGTGACAGCAGCGGGCCAAGTCCTGATAAGTCCTCTTCTCGGAAGGTGGGTTTTCCGCCCGAAAAGCCAGTTACCGATAATCCCGTTTATCAGGACTTGGCCGAGCACAGCGGGGCTGGGGCGGCAAACATGCCGTCCTCGTGGAAACACCATCATGCAAAGCGGCACGCGCATTACACAATTCGTGATAGTGTGAAGGAATCCTCAGGATAACAACTTTTGACAGTCATCAAGCAGCGCCGTGCCCCTCGCTTTGACCTTCAGTTGCCCATCGTCGTTCGTTGGAATGACGCTTCTGGAATGCGCGAAGCCCACGCCCTTTCCCGAGATGTAAGTTCCAATGGAATCTTCTTACTTTTGGACGAAGCCATCAAAGACGGCACAAATGTCGAGTTGGAAATGACGTTGCCGAGCGAGATTACTTTGACACGGTCGGTGACGGTACGTTGTTTGGGACATGTTCAGCGCTGCGAGTCGAGTGGAGTGGCTGCCGCAATCGACAGATACGAGTTCCGGCCCGGTTACTCCGCTCTTAATGTGGCACTTTCCCCATCGGCTTAACCTGCATCGATTCGGAAAGCGGTTCTGGAGTACGCCAGAGCAGTGTCGCCAAATTTACCGTGAACTTACGGCCTAACAGTGATATACCCTCGCCAACTAATTGAACACCCCTGGGAAGCAGCAGCGGCTTAGCCAAAACTGCTTCCCTTTTTTTGGTTTTGTGTGAGTTGGAGCCGGAGAAGCCAGTTACCGATAATCCCGTTTATCAGGACTTGGCCACGCCCGGAACGTGACTTCGCCTGGGATTGTAATCCCGGAGGCCGAGAACGAGTTGGTTGCGAGTATGCTCGGTTGGCGTGTCGCGCGAATCCCGGAGAGAGTCGTCCGGCAGTCGAAGCCGTTCAAGGAGTGGCTGAGGGAAGAGCAAAAGTCGCGACTCCGAGCGCGCGCCGTGACTATGCTTTCCTAGCATCCTTGTCCATCTTGGCTGCTGCCTTCACTCTGGCAACGTGAACAATCTCAAGCTGAACCTGAGACGGTGTCTCACAATCGTGGCCGGGCTTAGCCTCACAAAGCGGGCACCGCAGATTCAATGGGTTAGTCGGGAGAAGAACTTCTTCAGGATTACTTGCCTTTACCATGCCATGCCTTCAGGTCTCGTCATATTCGCGCCTTTCTGAAATTGTCGGATAAATTATGTCCCTACACCGGAAGTCGCGCGCCTCTCTTTGTTGCTCATTCACTTGTTAGCCCGACCAGCACGCGCTCAGTATCCGAGAGATCGCCAATAAACTTGCGGAGTGGTTTTGGAAGGTGACGCACAAGAGTGGGAAGGGCGAGAATCTGATCGCCCTGTGCGAGTTGGGGGTGTTTTAGCAGGTCCACCACCATGAGGCGATACTTGCCTTTTAGGTGCTGCTCACAAATCCGGTTGAGATTTACTAAGGCCGCGAGCGATTTGGGAGCTTGACCAGCCACGTAGAGCCACAATTCAAAAACGTCTCGTGCTTCGCGGGATTTTGCTCTCCTACATTCTTGGCCTTCATTGGCTTGGTCCGCACGCGCCTCTACAAAAGGTTGGAAACTGTACCGCACAGCCTGTGAGGTCAGCCCGTTATTGTTAACGTCCATGTGCCGGTGGTGGATGCGTTGATGCCATGGATGCGGAGTAAGTACGCCCCGGGCGTAAGTGGCGAGTAATTCGTTCCCAAACCGGCAGAAAACTCTGATTGAGCGGAAGAGCTGTTTGGAGCACCCCAGCCTAGGGGAATCGGATCGCCAGCGGCTGATAGCTGCCGCCGCTGGTATTTCCAATCTCTATAGTCCCGCGCAGGATCGCACGTTCTCAAACACGCGGAATGACTGGGAAACGCAAATCGTGATCGACGCACTTGGCTTCGAAGCTAAGGAATTCTGGCCCGACATTCGTCGCAAAATCTTTCGGAAAGAGTAATTCCTCCTTCAATTGCGAGATCCTCGACTAACGCGCAACGTTGAGACCCGTTTCTAATTTTCAGGCGACGGAGATATTCAGATCCGTTTTCAAACGGGCCCGTAATTCGTTAGTGCTGACGAATGTCTGTCAGTGCAACGAGCGGTCGGGACCTCACTATCTCCCTGGATCTACTCTGATGACAAATTCGTTGTGTCGAGCGCAGAGGAAGCGTACGATGCGCGGGAAAGCAGCCCCTAATCGGAATTTCCGCTGAGATGTTTCTGGACGTGCGCCATTGATTCGCGCTAATACATCGGTGGAATCATGAGGAAAACGATCAAACTGATGTGTGCTTGCGCGCTGAGTATGGCGATGCTCCATACGAGTGGTGGCGCAGCCGATCAGAAATTTCACATTACGGTGCTTTCCAGCCGGCCGGAAATGGTCAGCGGGGGCGACGCGTTGGTGGAGATTGCCGTACCTCCGGATGCGGCTTTGGATCAAACCATAATCCGGCTGAATGGCCAGGTCGTGAGCCCGATGTTTCATTACGACGCGGCCGAGCACGCCTTGAGGGGGTTGTTGACGGGCCTGAAGAAGGGCGAGAACACTCTGACCGTGTTTCCCAACAACGAAGGGCGGGGACGCGCAGCGGACGAGCTGCGACTGAAGAATTATCCCATCACGGGGCCGATCTTTTCGGGTCCGCAGGAGCAGCCGTTCCTTTGCGAGACGCAGAATTTCAAGTTGCCGGACGGGAGTTCGCTTGGCCCGCCAATGGATACGAACTGTTCGGTGAAGACCGTCGTCACTTACGTGTATAAATCCACAGCTCCCGCCCCCGCTATCGGCCGAGGCGGGCGCGGTAGTGGAATTAATTTGAAGCCGCTGCCGCATGTCACGGCGCTGCCGCCGGACGTGGCGTGGACGACCACGACGACGGGTGAGAAAGTCCCCTATATCGTGCGGGTCGAGACCGGCACGATCAATCGTGCGATATATCAGTTTGCGGTGCTGCATGACCCGACGACTGGAGAGCCTGGCCCAATGGCACCGCCGGAGAGCTGGAATGGGCGGTTGCTTTATTCGTTTGGGGGCGGCTGCCTCGGCGGCTGGTTCAAGCAAGGGACAACCCTCGGCCTGGGGGGCGGATTGATCAGCGACGCCGTCGTGGGCAAGGGCTATGCCGAAGCGGGCTCCACGCTCAACGTCGCTGGCAACAGCTGCAACGACGTGATCGCCGCCGAAACCATGATGATGGTGAAGGAGCGTTTCATCAAGGCTTACGGCAAGCCCGCGTTTACGTTTGGGCGGGGCGCCTCGGGCGGCTCTTACCAGCAGAACCAGATCACGGACAATTATCCCGGGCTCCTGGATGGCATCATTCCCAGCATGACCTTCCCTGACGTCCAGGAATTGACGCAAATGATCACCGACGCGCGCCTGCTGGACCGCTACTACAAACAAGTTGGAGAGACGCTCACGAAGGAACAGAAGCGGGCCATCGCCGGAGTCGCCGAGCTGCAGAACGTGACCGCATCGGCGCCCCTCGCCGGACGGATCAACCCCGCGGAGTCTTGCCCGCCGGATTTAGCGAAATCACTGCGCTACGATGCAACGGCGAATCGGTCCGGGGCGCGCTGCGACATCTACGACCACAACATCAACATGTATGGCCGCAATCCGGAGACCAGCTTTGCGCGCCAGCCGATTGACAACACCGGAGTGCAGTACGGGCTGACGGCCCTCAATGACGGCGCCATTACGGCCGCGCAATTTTTAGATTTGAATGAGAAGATCGGCGGGTATGATCACGACGGAAATATGGTGAGCACGCGTTCTCTTGCTGATCCGCTGGCTCTGCGCGGGGCCTACCAGAATGGCCTGATTACCAATGCCGGCGGCGGTTTGGGGAAGGTGCCGATCATTGATGTTCGCCCCTACCGCGACAAGCTGCCGAACGGCGACAACCATCTCAAGTACCACTCCTTTTCGCTGCGAGAACGGTTGCAAATGGCGAATGGCACCTTTGAGAACGACGTAATGCTGTTGCATGGCGGGACGGGCGAGGGCGCTCCCTCGCAAGTGGACGATTACGCCTTAACGAAAATGGACGAGTGGCTGACGAGTCTGCAAAAGGACACGTCGAGCGATCCCATTCTGACCAGGATTTTGCGCGCCAAGCCTGCGGATCTGGTGGACTCGTGCTGGACGCCAGCCGGGGAACGGATCATCGAACCGCAAACATTTAGTGGCGGAGAGTGCAACGAGATGTATCCCACCTTCGCGGGGCCACGGGCGGTCGCGGGCGGGCCAGCGAGCAACAATGTTCTCAAATGCCAGCTCAAGCCGATCGCCTTCAGTGATTACAAGGTGACATTTTCCGACGCCGAGAAAGCTCGGCTGACGGCCATCTTCCCAAACGGCGTCTGCGATTACGGCAAGTCCGGCGTAGAGCAGCAGGCTCCGAGAGGGACCTGGCTTTCGCACTGAGCGTCTGTCGCGGCGTTTTCGTCGGTCAATCCGTCGACCAAATTGAGCTGAACGGAACCGTTTCGTCGCCTCACTCGGTCCGCTATTAATTCAGGCTTTCTAGGTACTGGTGTCATTTGAAATTTCCATCGGCCTACGCCGCCGGCGAGCTCGTCAATGCGCGGCCTATCCCAGTCAGCGGGAACCCTAACCCTTGGCTGATTTCTACGTCTCATATCGAACGTCAGAACCTCACGATCCGCATGCAGCTACGCCGATTCACCCGACTCACTAACGCTTTCTCAAAAAAGCTGGAAAACCTCAAAGCCGCTTTGTCGCTTCACTTCGCTTGGTATAACTTCTGCCGCATTCACTCATCATTGCGCGTCACGCCCGCGATGCAGGCGACATTGACCGATCACGTTTGGACTATGGCCGAATTGTTCTAAGGCACCATCCTTTATGAGCCGAAATAAGCCGCCGAAATATATAAGAGATAGACGAGAACAATGGAGCGAAGAAATGCTAGCGCCAGCGGAAAAAGCACTTGTGCGGCGTACCATCTCCAAAACTTGGAGGATAGTGGCGTGGCTGTTAACTGTCGCAGCCACCAGCCTAGGGGTTGTGACCGGATATTTGACGCTTGTTCCGAAAATATCCGTTTCTGCCCTCGAAGCACAGAACCCCGCCATACCTTTTCCCGCTCCATTCTCCGTTTCAAACGACAGCCCCCTTGGAATAAATAAAGTGAAAATGTCCTGTATTCTGATCCATGTCTCGGATTTCACTGGGCACGAATTTTTGAGGGATACAGCTACAACCAATTTCTTTCCCGATATAAGTCACATGGAGCCTGGAGAACGGGCCACCCTGCCTTGTGTTTTGCCTATGAAGAGCGCGAACCCTTACGTTCACGATGCAGAAATCGCGATAGTTGTTAATTTTCGTCCTGACTATCTTTGGCGGCGTCAGGAAAAGCGATTCCTGTTTTACACGCTCCCCCAGAAGGACGGGATACTGCGCTGGTATCAGCAACCCTATTCTGCATATCCCGACGTTACGGCTCACAAAGCACCTTTTTCCGAATGACACCACTACCGCTTTCTATAAAATGTTTCGTCCATGTCCCCGAACAGACTATCCTGAACTCCCGTTTTCGGGACTTGGCCCTGAGCTGCTTAGGGAGCGAGCCGTCGCCGTTCTTACAATTTTCTCCGGTCGGCAGATGAAGCATGCTGATCCATGGGAGTCGCTTTCACAGACTTGGACGAGGTGCGGAGGGCGCTCATCGGCAAAGTTCGCTTCCCCCCACGGATCTCTCGCCGTTCCCTCGTCAGGGAGAATGCCAAACCTGCTTGACCTCCTAACGAAAGGGACGCCCTCGCCGTGCGCCTGATTGACCTGCTGCGCAAGAAGGAGTTGCTCAACTCCAACGGCGTCGCCCCCTTGCCCCCATGAACGAGTTTTGTTAGGTTCAATGCGCAATTCGGAATGTGGCCCGGGGATCGCTCCAAATGCAACATTACGCCACTAGCTAAGTACCAGAGGGTGTCCGCAAGTGGCTTTCTCTACCATGCGGTGCTCCAAAAAACGCAACAGAACAGCCATCATGTTGCAAATCGAATCACCAAGAATTTCTCCTCGGCACTCATTGACAATGCGCTCGGTATCAACCGAGCGTCGGCTTCGGGCTCAAGCCTCGCGGCACAGATGGCAAGCCCGGTGATCGTGTCAACGGAAGGTACCGGATTGCGATCCTCGACGCTCCTTATGCGAGACTAAGCGGTCCGGTAGCGCGCCTGCCTTGGGCGCGCACTATCGGACTCCAACAGCTCCATCAGCTACTTCCACTTCCCTGTGTTTTCAGTAATTTGGGGAATCTGCTTTTCGCTCAAAGCTAACCCCAATGGCACGACAAACATCGCATTCTGGCACACCTTTGGCACAGGGGACGCCCTGCTTTGCAACCTCGCTATAGTTTCCTAACCAAACGTGAAGTCAAGCGCCTGAACGCCGTGATCAAGGAATTCAATCTCGAAGGTTCGGTCCACGACTGGGCCTTTTTGCCGGATGAGCTGATACATGCGAGGCTCCCGAATTTCGCCGCCGCCATCTGCCGCGGAGTCAACGCCGTTATTCTCGCCGGGCGCGGCACCGTCCAGCATGTCTTTGAAACGAACCAGCTTCCCGTCCTTCGTCGGAGCCAGAATCAGATTCAGGTCACGGCTATGGAATCGAAACACCAGCTTGCCGGGAGCGGCTTGCAACACCGCTGCTTCGGGACCGACATTCCACGATCCACCCAGCCCCCATTGGTTCAGCGAAGGCGAGGCGGGCACTCTATAGATCCTTTGCAAGTCTCGCGCCACCCGTTCCGGCGAAGCGAAATGCTCGGCCTGACGATAGCCGACGTACGTTTCCGGAGACTGCTCATCGTTGCCGGGCGCGGCCTCGATTCCGGTGCCCGATCCGGTAACCGTGCTCTCGTCGAAGCCGACCGCGCCGTTTTCTTTTAGCAGTTTCTGGATGACGCGCTCCATCTCAACGTATTCGCCCTCGCCGTAGTGGCGATAGCGAATCTGTCCTTTGCCGTCGACGAGATATTGCGCCGGCCACGCTTCGTTGTGAAATGCCTGCCAGATGCTGTAGTCGCTGTCGATGGCAACCGGGAATCCAATATTAAACGTCCGCGTCGCCCACTCGACATTGGAACGTTCGTGTTCAAACGAAAACTCCGGCGTATGCACACCGACAACAACCAACCCCGCATCTTTATATTTCGCCGCCCAACTTTTCACGTAGGGCATCGGCCGGATAGAATTGATGCACGTGTAAGTCCAAAAATCGATCAGCACAACTTTCCCTCGCAGGGACTTCGCACTGAGCGCGCCGGAGTTGAGCCAGCCGACGGCTCCGCCCAAATCAGGCATTTCCGTCGGCAGCTGGCTCTGCGAGAAAAATACTGCTCCAGCGAAGCCGGCCACTATGGCCAGAACGCCGATCTTCGTGTTCATGAGACACCTCTCAAACGCACCGGATGTTAGACCTCTACGAGTTGCTGACCACCGTCAATGCTCAAGATCCGTGATGGAAGATGCAGCGTTTGTTGTTGACGTGGTGCAGCTTGGCACAGTACGGGGGCGCACCTTGGCGAGCCCGAAGAAAAACCGCCGCGGCGGCCAGCATGCCCACTGTCGGTGCCATGAAATAGATCCAGAGAGTATGCCAATAACCTCCGTAAACGGCGGGGCCAAAGGTCCGCGCAGGGTTCATGCTCATTCCCGAGAGAGGTGTTTCAAACGTGATGTTCACAGCGTAGAGCGAACCCACGAAATACGGCGTGTAACGTGCTAGCCTTTCGTGGTTCGTCACAAGCAATACCGTGATCATCAGGATAAAAGAGATGGCTAGCTCGGCTGCAAATGCCACGGCGGCGCCGTACTCGCCCGGGGCGGTGACTGCATAGCGAACCGTGCCATCCTCCGGAGCGCCTCTCAGCAAAAATGTTGCCAGCGCAACCCCGCTCGTCGCTCCTGAGAACTGCGCTACTGCATAAAACAGAGCATCCCAAGGGGCGATTTTTCCTAGCCGGCAAAACGCGAACGTCATGGCGGGATTGATATGCCCGCCGGATTGCTTGCCCCAGGGACTCATGGTGAGCGCCATGACTGTAGCGCCAATGGCCAGCCCCAAGAGCGCACGGCGGGCCATGCCGCTGACGAAAAAATGCCTGAGCGGAGAAGCAGGGTGCTGCAGCAGTGTGGAAAACGAACAAGTACAAAACATGTACAGACTTATTTCGCCCGCTTCCATCAAGTACTCGGGCCAGTGCAAACGCAAGCTGGCCGCGACACCTATGGTGTCTCTTACGGATGCCGCCGGCGGCGCGCTGAGTAGACCGGCGTCGTTTGCCGCCTCCTTCACCGAATTACCCCTCTGTAATGGTGTGAAACCTCGCGATTACATTCCGGCTGGAGCACAAAGTACGTGCGATCAATCCCAGGATGCCTGCGACCCCAAGTGCTTAACGCGCCGAAACTGAGGTCAACGTCGAACGTCGTTTATGGCCGCGACCGCCAGTGCGATTCATCCATGCGCAGCGCCCATAGCCGACGAGCTCCGCTCGAGGGGGCGACCGCCCGAAAGGGCGTCCGTGACTTCCTCGGTTGTGACAATCGCGCTCGCATAGTTTGGGAGATTGCTGACGAGTGCCGCGTGCATGAACTCCTCTGAGTAATCGGCGGTAGCGTCCTTGACCAAAGTGACGTCGTAGCCGAGCTCGACGGCAAAACGTACGGTTGACTCGACGCACGTGTGCGCGACAAGACCGGCGACAATGAGCCTCTGAATGCCATGCCGCTTGAGTTGCATATCCAGATCGGTGTTCGCAAAGCCACTGGAACACCAATGCTCCTGGGCGACGATGTCGCCCGGATGAGGAGCAAACTCGGTGCGGAATTCGCCGCCCCAAGTTCCATATTCAAACGTCTTTCGCGACCAGGCTGCTTTCTGAATCGGCGCGGCGTACTTCCAGGTCTCGTAGTCGCCTGAACGGTATCGATGATGCATAGCATAGAAAACCCGCACCCCTGTCCTTCGCGCCGCGGTCAGCAACTGCACCATGTGAGAAATGCAGTCATTCGCCTCTGCAACGCCTTTGATGCGGTCCCATAATTTGCCGCCTTCGGAAATAAAATCGTTGTACGGATCGATGACCAGAAGTGCAGTCGTTTCTTTGTCGAACGATAGATTGGGCATGTTTCTCCCTGCAATGGCCACGGAGGTTCTACGTTGTTGTTAAACGTGGCCCGCCAAGTCATCCAACATACGTGGCAGGTCCATTTCCGCTCCCCGTGTCTGAAAGCCGCGTTTCATCGCAGCTTGGATCCGGTTGTGTGCTTCAGGATTGCGCACACAGTCAAGAAAGAGCTTTGAATCCTAGCGGAAGTCTTCCGCCGGCGCGAGGGCGACCGAATTGACCCGCTCCTTGATCGCGGCAACGCCAAAAGCTGGAAAGCCGGCTATCCGGCGAGCCAGCGATTTGACGAAATCGCCGAGTTCGGCAACAGGCAATGACCGATTGACCCAGCCGTACCGCTCCGCCTCCTGCGCATCGTAATCCTCCGCACTCAACAGCACCTCCAGCGCCCGGCCGCGGCCCATGAGGCGAGTTAGATGTTGGGCGGCGCCTGTGCCGGGAATGAGCCCGAACCCTGCCTCCGGTTGACCGAAAATCGTCGACTCGCTCGCAGCGAAGCGCATGTCGCACGCCAACACAAACTCGCTCCCCACACCGCGCACGCGGCCTTCGATCTGCGCAATCGTGACCAGGCGGCTTGCGCTCAGATGGCGAAATAGCATTGCGAGCGAAGGTTCGCCGCTTAACTTTGCTGCCAACTGGCCATATTCAGCGATTCGAGTCACATCGACATGGGAGATAAAATAGTCCGGGTCGGCGCTTTGGAACACGAGCACACGGATGGAGTCATCGGCCTGGGTTCGTTGAATGAGAGAGACCAAGTCGCGGACAAGTTCCGGTCCCAGAAGATTCATCGGTGGGGCCGCGATTCTTGCGAACAAAACTCCATCTTCGTTATGCACGGAGATTGTTTCAAGAGCCGCTTGCTGCTTTCCGTTCTCGTGATTTATTTCCTTCAACATTTTCTTTCTCCCGTATAAATTTCGCCGCACCCGTAAGACTTGAGTTCCGTAAGGCATGTCGCTCGATACTCTTCGCGAACAGAGGCGTTTCCTGCCGGTTGTGCGCCTCGGTCACGGGCTTGCGAGCGGCCTGGAAGACTTCCCATGGAATGCCCTGCTCAGCCAGAGCTTCCAGGAACTCCAACGTGAACGAGGTATGCACGACGTTGGTAAATTCGCACGTACCGTCGTCGATCTTCCTCACGCTCAGGTCCCAAATCACGCCTACTTTTACCCTGCCGGTTGGCGCAAAGACGTCTGAGTTTGAAACGAGCCGCAGGTGATTTGGTTCGGCAATCTCCTCCACGTAATGCTGCACCATGGGACTTCCGCCGAGAACTTCGACGTTGATGGACATCCGCCGGCCATCCGGCGCCGTGGTGACTCCAGCCGAAACGTGAGCCGGCGAACAGGCCTGGTATTCCGATTCCGACAGGCCAAAGCACCAGGTGGGAATATCCACCTTCTCTATAGGAGCGCGGATCGTTGCTGAAAAACTGGACTTCACTAGCGTGTTGTCTTCCATATTTGTCCCCTCAGGAAGTTCTACCACCGTTCTCGACGTTGTCGCTCAACGTCCGGGCGGCACCTCCGCGTATGCAATGCCGGTGAGATTTCCCTCCGCAAATAGCAACGTCTTTCGGTCCGACCCATCGAGATTGGCGCTGTACACCGACCCGCCGAAGTCGGTAATGAACATTCGATCGCCCTTGAGGTCCAAAGCCAGGCCGATGCCTTCCATCAAATGCGTGAAAACAATCTCAGGCTCCTTGCGATTTTCGGCATGCGGGTCCATGTGTGCACGGTTCACCGTGTTGCCGCGCGGCGGGTCTCCGCGGTCGGTCCAATACAACATTCGATTAACCGGATCGATGTCCAGATCGATCGGCTCCGGAAGATTGTCAAAAAGTAGCTCAATGTCGCTGCGGTTCCCGGCCGACTGGCCTTCTGGAACTTGGATGTTGGCCCGACAAATCCGACCCAAGCCCGCATGGTGATCACCCTTCTGCGTCCAATAAAACTTTCCGCCGTCAGTGTCCACCGCAATGCCGACGCACCATTTCTTCGGATCAGGTCCCGGCCGCGAATCGCCAAGGCTCGTATCCACAAGAGTTTCGATTTCCGACCCGTCCCGGTTTGCCCGCATCACCCGCATGCCTTCTCGGTCCGACCAGTAAAGCTTCCTACTTCTATCCTCCAATTGGAGCTGCTTTGGCGTGAAAGTGCCGCCAGGAGGAACGATGCTGATCATGTTCCTTCCATTGAGATCCGACCTCATGATCGAGCCGTCGTTCCTCTTAGGAACACCCATGTTGGTCCAGTAGATGTGCCCGGAGGCGACATCGAGTGCGAGGCCATCGGGCAATTTCCGGCCTTCGCTGATGATGGTCTTCAAATCGGAGCCGTCAGGGTTTGCGGAAAGTATGCGACCGGCGCTGAGGTTCAGGAAGAAAAGCCTACCGAACGTGGGTGCGTTTTTCGCCCCTGTGTCGATCGATGTCGAAGCTTTCGCGCTCATGTAACGAATCTCCTATCCTAACGTCTCTACGTCGTCTCGAGTGAAAAGGTCAGAGACCAATCTTCACACAGTCTGTTTTGGTCCAAACGAACGCCGGCGGACGTCGACCGTCGATGCCGCGTTCAGAAATCCAGCTCGACAATCAGTCGTGCTGCCTTCCTGTGTCATCGTCGTCCGGTCGCCCAAACGAAGGCAGGTACTTGCCGAAGTTCAATTCGAAGTCGCTCCGAACACCGTAACCGATACCATGGAGCTTGGCACGGCGCGCCTGAGCATCGGGCAGGGCGAGCATTGGGAAGATCATTTCGTTGCTCGACTGAAGCTCGGCAGCTGTTGGCACCCCGAACCGATTGATCTGGGCCTTTGCTGCGGCCAGCGTTCTACGGTCGAACGAAGCCAGACGCCGGGCGAGCGTATCGACAAACGAGTCGAGGTCGCCATCATCCAGCGTGCGGTTTACCCAGCCATAGAGCTCGGCGATATCAGCATCGAAATCGTCAGCGCTGAGCACGAACTCAAGCGCCCGCGAACGACCGACTAGGCGCGGGAGCCACTCCAACGCTCCGCCGCCAGGGATCAGTCCAACGCCCACCTCGGGATTGCCGAACAGGGCGCTTTGCCGGCTGGCGAAGCGCATGTCGCAGGCGAGCACGAACTCGTTACCGATGCCGCGCGTGCGGCCGCGAATCTTGGCGATGCTCACGACTGGCGCGGACGAGAGGCGCAGCACAAAGTCGCGCCACAGGTCCAGCGTTTCTCGCTGATGCGCCACCAGATTCACCACATTCACCACATTCACCACAATCCCCACATCCAATTCTCCGTTTTCAATTGAATCGCGCTTAATTTCAGCGACTTACGAGTGGCACGTCGTTTGCTATTCATGTCATTGAACCACGGGCCTTGCGAGGCTGACGTGACGTGCAGAATCGATCGAGTTTCGACTGACCAGGGTCTGGTGCTGCGCATCAGCGGGCGGATTACACAGGAAGATCTGGACGTACTTCGCAACGCGCTCAGCGACAGGAGTGTCGCCGCCGTCGAGCTCACCGAACTCGAGTTGATCGACCGTGGTGCCTTGAAGCTCTTAGCGATCCACGAAGCGAACGGCATTGAGCTCAGACACTGTCCGGCCTACATCCGCGAGTGGATCACGAGAGAGCGAAACAGCAGCTAGCGCCCGTATTGGCGGGGACCATGATTTCAAATTCAGCGGCTCACTGTCCGCTAAGGAGGCAGTTATGGCAAAGATGACAACTGCAAAAGATGTTTTAGAGGAGGCGACAATTCGTCCGTTCCCGGTGGCGAGTGTTCCGGAATCGGAACTTACAGATTTACGCAAGCGTATCAATGCGACCAGGTGGCCTGAGCGGGAAACAGTGAAAGATGCAACACAAGGCGTGCAGCTCGCGACGACGCAAGCGCTCGCTCGCTATTGGGCGACAGAGTACGATTGGCGCAAGTGCGAGGCAAGGCTGAGCGCCTTGCCGAATTTCATCACCGAGATCGATGGGCTGGACATTCACTTCATTCACGTTCGCTCGAAACATGAAAAGGCGTTGCCGCTCATCGTCACGCACGGCTGGCCCGGCTCGGTCGTCGAGCAATTGAAAATTATCGATCCACTCACCAATCCCACCGCCCATGGCGGAAGCGCGGCGGATGCTTTCGACGTGGTGATTCCATCCATGCCTGGCTACGGATTCTCAGGCAAACCGGGCACCACCGGGTGGGACCCCGCCCACATTGCACGTGCCTGGGTCACGCTGATGA
>Ga0206917_1117_pt1 | contig 21014 bp, 20 predicted proteins | sample Alteio_BWOrgHeat_68_FD_152931 | JGI IMG/M metagenome (GOLD analysis project Ga0206917, IMG submission 152931) | Enriched cells from forest soil in Barre Woods Harvard Forest LTER site, Petersham, Massachusetts, United States -... | ecosystem: Environmental > Terrestrial > Soil > Temperate forest >...
CCGCCTGCGGTAAAGCAAGCCGTCACCGCCGTAGTGGCCTTCGGTTGCATGGGTATCTTTCGCTGACGATCGAAATGGTCGAATTCACCAAAACCGAAAGCAGCGTTCTCAGTTATCAGCGGTTCGTCAGCCACGATTGGCGAACCTTGCATGTCGACGAACGATATGCTGACTCACACGCTGCGCTGACACATTTGCAGAACTTCGCGGAACGGGTGCGATGCAGCCGACACAACCGCCGTGACGTGATATTTAGCGTCGAATTGTGGCCGACATCATTCGGGGTTTGAAGAATCGGCCGAAAAAACGCGAACTGAGCGTTGGTTTCGCATCGGCATCAGAATTGCTGCCGACGAACTTTCGTTTCTTCGGTCCTCAACGACCCTGGGAGAGAATGAAATGGGTAAGTGTGTAACCTGCGGCAATGAGTACGACGCATCGTTCGATATCTTGAAGGGCGGCAAAACCTACACCTTCGATTCGTTCGAATGTGCAATCGCCAAGCTCGCTCCTTTGTGTGAAGCGTACGGCGTAAGGATTATCGGTCACGGGTTGCAGAGTGGCGACCGGTTCTTTTGCTGTGATCACTGCGCAGAGGAATGCGGCGTGAGCGGACTGGAAGATCGTACATGATCCACGCCGTAATACCTGACCTTCCCACACATACGCAGCCGCTGGTTGTTTCGTATTTCGGATTGCGTCGCGCAATCGGCGTAAGTGGTTTGTTATTGCCGATCGTACTTTGGCCCGTAGGTTGGTGGTTGTTCAAAGTACCTATCCAAGACAACATGAGCAGCTATTACTACACTCCCTTGCGCGACGTGTTTGTGGGTACTATGTTTGCCATCGGTGTCTTTTTATTTTGCTATCGAGGTAACGACTGGATTGAGAATCTGACTGCCAATGTCGGCTGCGTGGCTGCCATCGGAGTTGCGTTGATGCCGTTGGATCCCAACAGCGACCCATTGCTGCAGAAATCCTGGGTTGGCTACGTGCATACCGTCTGCGGTGGAGTCTTTTTTGTGACGCTCGCTTTTTACTCGCTAGTGCATTTTCCACGTTCTGATGGAACTAGTGACAACCTTAATAACTCGCTTCGAAACTTCGTGTATAGGGCTAGTGGGATTGTGATTCTCATGAGTCTGGCGGTGATGGGCGCTTACTTACTCTTTCTCGATTCGACGGCAAAACAACAATTTAACACCTATCATGTGCTGTTCTGGGGTGAGTGGATTGCAGTATGGGCGTTTTCAGCTGCGTGGCTGACCAAAGGGCGAGCGTTAGTTGCTGATCTGGCGGTGCAGCTACTCGCTACTACAACGCAAATGGCGAGCGGGAGGAAATCCTGATATGGGCTCGTGGACGAAGACGAACGACCGATTGCCCGAAGGAATAAACTGGATTCAACAGACATCAGCCAATGCAAAGCTGCAGCGGGTAGACCAAGCGTTGTTCCGAAAGGCCTGGCCAAACTAATGGCGTTAGGAATACTTTCCCCGCTTGAGGAGGAACACTTTGGCCAAATCAGCTACCTTTGCCATTATTGCCTCAAGCTGCCGGTCCGGCAGTGCATAAGGGGGGCGTGTCCTTATTCGCGAGCAAACGACTAAGGACGCTTCGTCCTGAGCGCGTAATACTAGACAACGCAACGGGGGGTCCAGTGCCGAAAAGGGTACTATGTATAAGTATCAGAAATCGACGATCGTTGAGTTTTTGGAACAGCCGAGCTTCGAGGTTAGTCTGGACTCCGAGCCGGCTCGCTTGCCAATTATGGGGCCGAGTCTTAACGGTCGTTTGTTGGTGTGACTCATTGTTGATTGGGCCGACGAGTTGATGACATTTTTAGGCGAGGTGCACTAACGACGGATCGGTAAACTCGGACGATGTGCCTGACCGAGGTTCTACCAATTGTCGCTCTTAAAACACAGCGCATTCGCAGCGCGCTAATGTGTGAAATTTTGATTCGCCAAACTGGTATAAACAGCGGAGAGTCCCTTCCTACGCGGACAAATTGGTGAAAGCAAGCCGCCAAGGCGGGACAATCTTTGACGACTCAAAATAGCCCGGCGGAAGTATCGAGCCGCCTGGCGTTAGGCCAAGTTATTCGACCTGCGCCGACAGCCGCTTACCCCGATTCCTGTCAGAGGAGATTGAGTGTAGATGGTTCGGGCACCGTATCCACCACGGGCTGCGAATAGTCAAATCCCGAGTCAGACGTACCGACTAGCCCTCATCTGGTTCGCCGGTCACCGAGTCGACGACGCTGGTAATGCCTCCCCAGTTGACCGAGTGATCGTAGATGCTCAAACCACCCGCGCTCCGCTTGCCCACATGTGAGCCACGATTCCCCACTCGCCCGGATGCGCCGACTTCGAAGCTCCAAGACACGGCTAGCGCTTGACCCGACGTAGCTAAAAATGAGACCGTGATCGATGATGGATTATCGTAATCGAGTCTCGTAATCGTCGGCTGAATCAAGCCGCCATTAATGGCATATGGATACGCCCTCGGCGGGTCGCCATTGTATTCCGTGTGGTTCGGCAGCGTGAACGCCGGGGCGTCCGGTACACCGGTGCCATGGCTCGTAAACCACGCTTCCGCCACGCTCATTACGTCGTCGTAATTTCCATTTCCGTCCGGTCCATTTGGACTGACAACGCCCTTTGTATCTGCCAGAGCCTCCGAGCCTTTATCGATATTCCATTTGGTAGTGACCAGTCGAGTCCGAGGGTTGGCGTTGCGGTGCCACTGCTGAAGCAATTCGCAGACTTAATTTTCGAAGGAGGCGCCGAGTTGGCACTGTCGAGATAACGGATCTGTGATGTTTTGAAACGTAAGCGGTCTTCGTCATCAATTCGATCTGAGTTGCTACGCATCTTACCTGTGACGAGGGTATCGGGCAAAGCGAATTAAGTCGTCTACCCGCTGAGCTTGATCAGCCGGCATTGTAATTAGGATGAGCCACGTCGATGCCGGTATACCGTTTGCTTCTCACCTGCTGCACGGGGCCGATGATCGTTGGCGCTTTTATGTTTCGCCGCGGTGTCGTAGCTGACTGACCGTTGAGTGGGGCGTTTCGCGGGACCGTGCGGTCAACGCTTTTTGTCGCATACGACATTGATGCTGCACGGAAACCTATTTCGTGCCTCCGCATTTTGTCCGTAGTCTCAAATACGTCAGTCTGAGTTACACATAACCAATAACACAACTCGCGTCGCAAGACACCACAATGAAAACTGACGCTCTGGAAAATGCATTTATGAACGAGTCAAGTAATCTATTAAGCGCCGAACGGCAACTTCTCATTGTGCTTCCGAAGATGGTCAAAGGGCCCACGGGCGACATTCTTAAAGAGGTGCTTACGGAGCATCTCGAGCAAACGAAGCATCGTCTCAAACGACTCGAACATCTATTTAAGACCGTTGGAAACGTTAGCGCGGCGGGGGACCTATGTTAAGGCTTTGGGCGCCGCTCGCTTCGTCGGTGCGACTGGAAATCAACGGAGGCGTGCACGAACTAACGAAAGCTCAACATGGTTGGTGGAGTTCATCCCATCATTTGCATCACGGTGATTTCTACACATTTGAAGTGAACGGGACATCGGGACTTCCGGATCCGCGTTCGCCGTGGCAGCCAGAGGGCGTCCATGGACGATCCTGTTACGTAGACCACTCCCGGTTTGAGTGGAACGACGCACGGTGGCAGCAGCGTCCGTTATCTTCAGCAATCATTTACGAACTGCACATCGGGACGTTTACATCCGACGGAACTTTCGACGCCGCTATCGAAAAGCTCGATCACCTCGTTAATTTGGGCATTACCCATGTCGAAGTAATGCCGATTGCGGCCTTCCAGGGAGAGCATGGCTGGGGATACGACGGAGCGGCCCTATTTGCGCCCCATCATCCATACGGCGGCCCAGAGGCGCTGAAGCGTTTTGTCAATGCGTGCCATCAACGCGGAATCGCGGTTTTGCTAGACGTTGTTTACAACCATTTAGGGCCGACGGGAAACTACTTACCAAAATTCGGACCGTATTTTTCAGAGCGTCACAATACCCCGTGGGGATCCGCGCTTAACTTCGACGGACCGGACAGCGATGAGGTGCGGCGTTTTTTTTGCGATAACGCGCTCATGTGGTTACGCGACTATCACATCGACGGCCTCAGGTTAGACGCGGTCCACGCCATTATCGACACATCTGCGATACCCTTTTTAGAACAGCTCGCGAGCGAGGTTGATGCACTTCGCGCTCATCTCGGCCGACACTTTGTACTGATCGCCGAAAGCGATCTTAATGACCCACGCGTAATTCGATCTCCGGAACTCGGTGGCTACGGGCTTGATGCTCAGTGGAGCGATGACATCCATCACTCGTTGCATAGCCTGCTCACCGGCGAGCGCGATGGATACTACGAAGATTTCGGAACACTGGAACATGTGGCAACTTCGCTACGCCGGCCGTTTGTTTATGCAGGCCGGCATTCCTCACATCGAAGGCGAAGCCACGGCCGACCGCCCGTTGGTTTACACGGCCATCGCTTCGTAGCATACCTTCAAAACCATGACCAGCTGGGAAATCGAGCCCATGGCGAACGTCTCTGCAATCTGGCGTCGCTTGAACGGGTAAAGATCGGCGCGGCATTGATCCTGACGTCGCCCTACATCCCCATGCTGTTTCAAGGCGAGGAGTGGGCTGCAAAAAGTCCCTTTCTTTACTTCGTAGACTTCAGCGACGAGCCTGACCTTGCGAGATCTGTAGCTGAAGGCCGATGTAAAGAGTTCAGCGCCTTTGGCTGGGAGCCCGGCGATATTCCCGATCCGACAGATGATTTGTCATTTCACAAGTCAAAGTTGAATTGGGCGGCACTCAGCGAGGATCAGCATTCCGAGATGTTACGCTGGCACAAATCCTTGATAGCGATCCGTTCGCAGCTGTCGGAATTGACTTCGGGGCGACTCGACCTCACTGCTTCCCGATTTAGCGCCGAAGAACAATGGCTTGAGGTCATGCGAGGACCGATTCGGATTCTCGCGAATTTCTCATCGACTGGCATCCCATTTTCGATAAACGACCAAAGCCACGTCATCGCCCTTAGTTCGAACCCAGCGTGTCGCGTCATCGCCAATGAACTTCACCTTGAGGCCGAATCGATCGTGATACTCGCAACTCAACAGATTGTCGACCAACTATCGTTGCCGGGTGAAGACGAAAGCGTTGTTAAACCTCAAGGGCTTGAAAGGCGTTCTAGGAAGCTCGACCGGGTCTAGTTAGAAGCCAACTCAATGACGGTGCCCCACGCTGTCCAAGAAGAGGTACGGGGCGGGCATTGTCCGAGCAATCTGGCAGCGCGCATGCTACTTAGTCGCCTTGCACATGATGCTGTCAGAAATAGAACTTCCAAATGCCACCGACACGCTGCTTCCAGGTAGACGCCTTTACCGATCGTCCTTTCACAGGCAATCCGGCCGCTGTTTGCATTTTGCCCGAGGAGCGAGAAGCCAAGTGGATGCAAGCGGTCGCTGCTGAAATGAATCTGTCGGAGACAGCATTCGTTCATCGACTACGTGATGACTTCGCGCTTCGCTGGTTCACGCCAGCTACTGAAGTAGACCTTTGTGGCCATGCGACATTGGCATCCGCACATGCTCTCTGGTCAGAGGGTATCGTGACTGGAAACAAGCTAATTCGCTTTCAAACAAAGAGCGGTGCACTAACCTGCACGCGAGAGCAACATTTCATTCAACTCGATTTTCCTGCAACACCTGCAAAGGAGAGTGAACTACCTGAAGGACTTCTTGATGCACTGGAAGTCCAGCCGTTATTTGTTGGCGAATCCAAGTTTGATAAGCTTATTCAAGTCGAGTCCGAGCACGCCGTTCGCGGCGTGAAACCGGATTTCGCACGACTCAGTGAAATTCTCCGTGACGTCTCACTGCGGAGTGTCATCGTCACTAGTCCGTCTGAAGATCCTCAGTTTGACTTCATCTCTCGTTGCTTTGCTCCAGGAGTCGGCATCGACGAAGACCCTGTGACTGGCTCCGCCCATTGCTGTCTCGGCCCTTATTGGAGCGAACGGCTGGGAAAAACTGAGCTAACGGCATTTCAGGCTTCCGCTCGTGGCGGGATCGTCCAGGTTAGTGTGAACGGTGAGCGCGTTGCCCTCGGTGGCAATGCCGTCACGGTCATGCGAGGCGAACTTTCAGAAATTGCCGCAAACTTCTCCACTCCACGTTGAGTCACTCGGGCGCTCTAGCCAGCATTAGATTCTCGGCGGTTGAAGTGGCGGGCGGCGCGGACGTTTGTTGCGGCGCGGCGGGCAGTTGGTCGCCGTTTCGTTCCCACTCACATTTGACGCGCTTGAATTTGGCGCGACTCTCGGGCGTGCCGTGCCTGCCGAAGTACACCCAACGGCCGCTGGCCTTGTGTTTTTTGAGAGTGGGAATACCGCGACGGGAAGAAGAAGTCGGCATGCTAAAAGCCTCCAAACCCCGGAAGTGAGTCAGTGACTCAAGGTCCCGAATTTGTTAGGCCGCACTGCCGACGTTGGCAGGTAACGTAAGTTTCGTTTCGGCTTACTGTTAAGAAAATGGCGGGGACAGGATTCGAACCTGCGACCTCGAGGTTATGAGCCTCGCGAGCTACCTGGCTGCTCCACCCCGCGTCATTTTGTTTGATTTGCCGAGATTTCTCTCGGGCCTTCTATTATTAGCCGATCGTAGGCCGGCGAGCAAGGACTACTTTGCTCGAAACCGCGAGAACAAAACTAGGGCAGACGCTCTACATTAACCGGCAATCGCGCCTTATCCTTCACCCGTATCGTTGAATCTACGCGTTGCGCCAGCTATTCTGTTAGCACGATTTAGCGTTTTTATTTCCTGCTAATTTTGACAGCCCACTTATGTCGCATCCGAATCCTCATTCCCATCACGAACACCACCACAATGAGACGCCTCGAAAGCGCCCCATTCATCACGACTGGCGCTTTTGGGTCGCGGTGCTCCTCATGTTGACTGCGATGGTCGTTTACGTAACGCGAAATGGCTTTGTTGCGCCGGGCGGCAATCCGCAACGCGTGCCGGCTGCGAATTAGCGAAGTTGCGAAATCCAAAGCAGCGAGACACGCAATAACAAAGGCTGTTAGCTACTCTTCGCTGACTCCCAGATGCCGGTTGCGCGCAACATTTTGAACCCGACGATTGCGAGAAAGACAACCGCTAAAACAACGGTGGCCAGCGCATTCCCAAGATTCAGCCCCTCCTCTTTGGTCGCGTAGTCACCCATCGTCGCGCCTAGCGGGTGCGCAACGATTATCGCGAGCCAGTAGCATAGTTCGCGAGAAATGTTCGTGAATAATGCGACCGCCGCAATGATCGCCAGTACGGCGACCAACACAAGCGATCCACCCCCGAAACCAAGCGGTGTGCCATTTGAAATGTAGTCGCCGAATGCCGTGCCCAGCGTGCTGGAACAAAGTATCGCCGACCAATAAAGGAATTCGGTCAAAGGCGTAAGTGCCCCTGTGACCGAATGGCGCGGGGAAACAATTCGCCAAGCTGCAAACACGATTGCCATGACAACGAGAATCGCGAGCGCTCCCAATCCGTAGCCCAGGCCAAGCGTTCGCGTTATCCAATCCGACATCGTCGTGCCGGCCGTACTACTTAGAATAATCGTGATCCAATAAATGCTGGGATGCTGCGACTTGGTCGACACTGCGATACCTACAGCGATGGCAAAAAGGCCGACTAAGGCAATCGTGCTCGCCAGGTATCCCAAGTTCAATGTTTGGGAAATTAGGTCGCCCCCCGACTCGCCTATTGTGTTAGCGCTGAGGATCATCGCCCAGTAAAGCGGGCCAATCGTCGGAAGCTTTTTCATAGAATTCTGAGTCGGAAATCTGACCTGGACCCAAAGTACGACTATATCTATAGTACAGCAGTTTAGCCGACTATAGTCCAATCGTCACCCCGACAATTGGCGATGCTCGTTTGCACGCATTCTGTTTTTTCCAATGCACTTTTGCTCTCGCGCGGCGATGTCCCGCGAAGACAAACCGCCGTCGCGACTTCGACCTCACCTCTCGCCCAACCGCTTAAGGACAAGCCGTGCAAGCCTACGCCCCTACGACGACCAACCTCGTGCACTCAAAAATCAACAAGCGCATTTTCATCCCGAAGCTGATGTTCGCCCCGATCCTTGGATTCGCGATCGTGTCCGGGCACATCTATGTCGAAGACGGCTTCTGGGACACAACCTGGGAAGTGGTGTCGTTCCTTATTCTGTTGATCGCCGCCTTCGGCCGGGTCTGGACGTCGGCGTTTATCTCGGGCCGAAAAGACAACGAGCTAGTCACGGACGGCCCCTACTCGACGACGCGCAACCCGCTGTATTTTTTCAGCTTGCTCGGCTACATCGGCGCCGGATTGGCGTTCGAAAAGCTGTTGGTCGCCGTCGGCTTTGCGATCATCTTCCTGTTGTCGCATTGGCCGACTATTCTCGCGGAGGAAAAAAAGCTGCGCGGTAGATACGGCGATCGTTACGACGAATACGCGCGCACCGTTCCACGTTTCTTCCCCAGAATTGGCCAATTGACAATGCGAGAATCCGTCACATTCTCTCCCCGCACCTTCACTCGCGCCGTGTTAGATTGCGCGCTCATCATGTCGGTATTCGTCTTGGCACACTTCATCGAATATGCGCAATCTGCGCACTGGGTGCCCGTATACTTCCACAACATCTGGTAACAGCCCAGCGAAGAAGTCGTTTCTCGCTCTAGGCTCGCTCTCGTCGCGCCGGGCGGTAGAACGACCTTATTGGCCTGCGATGAAGCAGTGCTTCAATATATCGTCCGCAGAAGCCACATAGCCGGTATAGAAAGGCCCAAACTCCGCGTAGCGCGCGCTCGCTTCGTCGAACCGCATGCGATAGACGATGTCTTTCAAGTACTCGGGATTAGCCGCCCACAGCGTTACACCCCACTCCCAATCTTCGAACCCGAGCCCTACGGTAATCAGCTGCGATACTTTGCCAGCGAACGCCATTCCGCTTCGGGCGTGCTCGATCATCAATTCGCCGCGTTCCTCTTTCGATAGCGTAAACCAATTCTCGCCTACCTTACGCTTCTTGTTCATCGGGTAGAAGCAAGTCGCCGGGTAGGCCGGAAAATCTGGCGTCAATCGTTGGTGGTTCATCCCCACCAGCCGGTCGCCATAACCCTTTACGCGCGCATGATATTCCGCGCTGTTTGCGTCCATCCCTTCCGCAACGAGCCGCGCGCCGAAATGCTCCGGCGACTGCACATATTCGCTGATCTCCGTCACCGAAACAAACGACCAACGCGGCACAATCGCCGGCCCAAGGCGACTCGCCATAATACGCTGATGCACGCGATCAACCTTTAGTGGATCCGGATCGAGCGCCATCACGCCAAAGTCGGCTTTCTGGCCGCTCGTGATCGTCGATTGCAATCGCAGCGGGGCATCGCCCCCGATCGGATCAAGGGCCGCAGCTAGATCGCGCGAACCGGCGGCTCGTTCGTCCGATGTGAGTCGGGCCACCGCCGCTCGATCGAACGAGTAATACAGATGGCTGCAGTGCCATCCACCGCCAGCCGGAATAAGGCTGGGCGGGATCGATTCGGTATTTGGTTTGTGTGCGGGACGTTGCATGACGAAGACGGAGAAAAGCGACCAGATCGTACGACATAGATTTTACTACAACCTTGTTCGCGCCTGAAGGGTGACGAAACCGATTAACATTTAGACACCGGGTGCGGCTCGATCGTTCGTACCTCCGGCGAGCCGCCGAAATAGAAAAATGCCGCCCCAACCGCGTCGAGATTCGTTCCCGCGGTCGACAAAGGGGACAGAAAAGAATTGGCGTTGCCAGCAAACACTTGATTAGAACACTGCCCTATTTGTGAGTTCATCCAACGCTGCCTCAAAATCGCCGGCAAGCCGCAGCAGAACCTCGCGCGTAACCGTCGCTGCGATAGCCCGGCGGGCATCGCCATTATCTTTGCGATACCGACGTAGAGAGATTTCGCCGCCTCCGCGAACCAATAGCTCGTAGTACGACCGACCGTCGTCGTCCCGCTGCGGCGGTGCACTTCGAAGTTGCACAACGCAACCCTGCGCATCGAACTCGATCGGGTTGATTGGCTCCATGAGATACGTAAGCTTTTCGGCCAACGACTTGCCAATTCGAGCCAGCTTTTCCGGATCAACACTCGCCAGTTCGGAGGTCGTCATCCGCAACTCGTTGAAGGAGATCGCGAGCGTATTCCGCTCGACGATATCGCAATAGAGATGTCGCGGGGCCGCGTCGACGTCCAGCGTCGTCGTCGCTCCGCTACCAATACTGTTCAGCTCGCGTTCAAATTCTTGGTGCAGGTTCATAGTTGGGCCCCCTCCGCAAGTTCGATCGATTCTCCCTTTTCAATATCATGTTCCGCTCCATCGAAAGTTATTACCGTGCGTGCTTCCTCCAGCACGGTTTCCAAATGAACGGGTCGATTCCACAATTTCTGCAAATTGCGAAGCGTCTCTTTGGCGTAATCGAGTTGCAACTCCACGCCGTTGAATGTGTGTTCCAAATATAGTTCGCCGCGGTTTTTGTAATTCCCATCGCGAACAGTAATCTGCGGCCGCCCCAGGTTTGTCAGGCTCGCCAGCAGTTGCTGCTTCACGCGAGGAAACTCACGCGTCTCAATTTCATAGTACTCAGTGCTCGCGTTATAGCCAAATTTAAAGAGCTTTTGTTCGCGCACAAAATCGAGCGTTAGGAACTCATCGATGAACGTCAGGTCGTTGTGGATCCGGCGAACTTCGAATATCTTCTCCCGCCCCAGACCGGCCTTCGTGTTCCATTCGCGACGCTGTCGGTAGTCGTCGCACTCGTTGTATTCCTTTCCAAAAGCGCCGCGATTCCAACGGTCTTCGATGTCTCGGAACAGCTCGATGCCCAGCTTGTACGGATTCAACTGCGTCGGCGAACTCGCCATCGTGCCACTGTGATGGTCGCAGTAGCACACTACCTCGGCCGCGGTCAGCCCCTGCCGTGTCATGATCGTGGAGTGCCAGTAGCTCGCCCAACCTTCGTTCATGATCTTGGTCTGAGCTTGCGGCGCGAAATAGTACGCTTCATCTCGAATGATCGAGAGCACATCCGCCTGCCAGGCGTTCAACGGCGCGTGTTCGAGCAAAAACAGTAATAAATCTCGCTCCGGCCGCTCTGGAAACGACTTAGGTTCGCGGCGTTTATCTTGCATTTCCTTCGAGGCAGCCGCCAATTTATCCCGCGGATTAATGAACGAATCCATGTAATTCTTAGCACGGAATCGCGGCGGACCCTCCGCCTCTTCTTTGCCATTCTCGCCATGGAAGTCGTAGCGGCTGCGATCGTCGCGGCGTCGAATAAATGGCGAATGGATATCGATCTGATCTTCAACGCTCAAACACGCATCGATGAATTCTTCGACCTCTTCGACGCCAACCTCGTCCATGTGCCGCCGCACGCGGTTGCCGTGGTTGGCCATCTCGTCCATCATCTTGCGGCTAGTCTTGCTGAAGAAGAAGTTGTTCTTGAAGAAATCACAATGACCGTAAACGTGCGCCATCACCAGCTTCTGATCCGTCTGGCTGTTGTTCGTCATCAGGTAGGCGTAGCACGGATCGTTGTTGATCACCATCTCATAGATCTTCTGCAGACCATGGTGATAACCCTTGCTCAGCCGCTCATATTCCATCCCGAACCGCCAGTGCGGATAGCGCACTGGAAACCCACCCTTAGCCGCAATCGCATTGAGATGGTCCGCGTCGATGTACTCAAAGATTGTCGGGAAGAAATCGAGGCCATGCCCGCGCGCGTAGCCCTCCATCTCGCGCTGAATCGCTGCAAGTTGCGGCGGCAAATTGGAAGTCTCTACGGAAGCCATTCTCAACCATCAACTCCGCTGGGTGCCCGCTCAGCGGCCTTTGCCTAAAAACATTTTGATCGATTCGTAAATTGCGTCTTTGTCTTCGATCTCCGAAAGCACGAGAGCCTCGTGATCGCCAAATCGGCCCTGCAGATTGCCCATGAATTCGCCGCTCCCGTACGGACTCTCAATCTGTCCATAGCAAAACAGATTCACGATCGGCAGCAATCGCTCACCCAGGATTTTGAACGACTCGTCGTTGTCTTCGCCCCAGTTGTCGCCGTCCGAAAACTGGAAGCAGTACAAATTCCAATCCGACGCCGGAAATTGTTCCTCTATCAATTCGGCGCACGCCTTATACGCAGAGCTAATTCGCGTTCCGCCACTTTCGCGCGTGTGATAAAACGTGTTTTCATCGACTTCTTTCGCAACCGCGTCGTGAATGATGTACCGCGTTTCGATACCCTCGTACTGGCTCGATAACCAGGTATCAATCCAAAACGCTTCGGTGCGGACAATCTGCTTCTGCTCGTCGGTCATCGAGCCGGAAACATCCATCATGTAAATGACGGCCGCGTTAACCTGCGGGTGCTCGATCGTGTTCCACGACCGATACTGCTTGTCGGACTTAATCGGGACAACGTGTGGATCATCCGGCTCATACACGCCGGTCGAGATCTGCCGCCGCAATGCCTTCAAGTAGGTCCGTTTAAAGTGCCGTAGCGATTCAGGCCCCGTTTGCCGAATGCTGTTGTATTTCGATTTTTCCTGCACGATGGATGCATTCCCGCGCGGCTCGATCCTAGGCAGCTCAAGTTCCTCGCCCATGATTTCGGCGAGCTCCTCGAGCGACATATCCACCTCCAGCAGGTGACCGCCCCCAGGATCGCTGCCCGCCGAGCCTTGACCGTCCTTCGGTTCGCCGCCCCCTTTAGCAATCGGTTTCCCCTCTTCGCCATCCCCCTGCCCCACGCCGCCGGCGCCGTTGTCCCCGAAGCGGAAGTGCGGAACATCAAGTTGCGGTATCGGTATGCTGACGAGATCACGACCCTTACGGCCGATCATCTCGCCATGCGTCACATACTTGCGAAGATTCTGGCGGATCCGGCCGCGGACGATTTGTCGAAAGCGGCGCTGATCGCGCTCAATTTTCATGATCATGGGCTGAAGCTCAAAACTTGACCTACTTATGCTCCTTCGTATCTCCTCGCGCAAAGATACTCGCCACATAATTCAATACGTCCGTGGCACTTTCGTCGTCGTATCCGTAGTCGCGAATCAACCGGCCCTTCACCACATCGATTTTTTGCTGCGTCTCGGCATCAACAACATTCGACACCAGGCTCGTCAGCTTGATCGAATCCTTCTGATCCTCGAACAACTTCAGCTCGAGCGCTTTGTACAACCGCTCGTTCGTCTTGTAATCGAACGTCTTGCCGTCAATCGAAAGAGCGCCGATGTAATTCATAATCTCTCGGCGGAAATCATCCTTCCGGCTATCCGGAATATCGATCTTCTCCTCAATCGACCGCATCAGCCGCTCGTCCGGCTCATCACTCTTGCCAGTGAAACGATTGCGCACTTTTTCCTTTTGCGTGTACGCTTTCACGTTATCGATGTAATTGCCGCACAACCGCTTGAGCGCATCCTCATCCGCCGCGATTGCCCGCTGTACCTCATTTTTGACGACGTTCTCGTATTCCTCCTTCACGATGCCCAGCAGGTCGCGGTACTCCTGCTTCGTTTCCTCATTCGTAATGAGGCTATGATGCTTTAGCCCTGATTCCAGCTCGTTCAAAACCATGAACGGATTGATGCTCTTCGCCTCAGGGTGGGCCACGAGCGCGTTCGAAATCTTATCCTGAACATACCGCGGCGAGATCCCGATCATGCCCTCCTGCCGAGCATGCTCGCGCAACTCGTTGATATTCTCCTCCGTGAATCCCGGCAACGTTTTGCCGTTATAAAGCTTCAGTTTTTGAAGACGTGAAAGTCCCGCGTGCTTCGGATCTTCCAGGCGCGTAAGCACAGCCCACATCGCCGCCATTTCGATCGTGTGAGGCGCGATGTGCTTCCCCCGCACCGTATTTTTGTTGTAATCCTTCTCGTAAATTTTCACTTCGTTCGCCAGCGTTGTGACATACGGCACATCGATCTTCACCGTTCGATCCCTCAACGCCTCCATGAATTCGTTATTTTGCAGCCGGCGATACTCAGGCTCATTCGTGTGCCCGATGATGACCTCATCAATATCGGTCTGCGCAAACTTCTTCGGCTTGATCCGGTGCTCCTGGCTCGCCCCGAGCAAGTCGTACAAAAACGCCACATCAAGTTTCAGCACTTCGACGAATTCAATAATCCCGCGATTCGCGATATTGAACTCGCCGTCGAAATTAAACGCCCGCGGATCGCTATCGCTGCCGTACTCCGCGATCTTGCGATAATTGATGTCTCCGGTAAGCTCCGTCGCATCCTGGTTCTTCTCGTCCTTCGGTTGAAATGTGCCGATGCCAACGCGATCTTTTTCGCTGAGTATCACCCGCTTCACGCGCACATCTTGCGTTACGCGGCTCCAATCACCGTCGTATTTCTTCAGGCGTTGGTAGTAAACGAACCGGCAATAAGGGTCGAGTTCTCCCTCAATGTGAACGCGCCGGTCCTCTTCGCCGCGTCCATCGTTGAGCTTCGCCTCAACGTCCGCACGAAAACGCTGCGGAATCAAATGCAGCGGCTCCTCATTCATCGGACACCAATGAATGGCCTCCAGGTTCTCGGGGTCGTCTTCATTGACCCAGCCTAGCGTGTAGAGCGCACCCTCATCTGTGGCGGAATATCGCTCCAAACCCTTCTTCAGCAGCCGCGCAATCGTGCTCTTGCTGCTACCGACTGGGCCGTGCAACAGAAGTACGCGCCGCTCAATACCGTACCCCGCCGCAGCGCTTTTCAGCGCATTTACAAAGTGATGCAGTGGCGTATCGAGCCCGAACACCGCGTCGTGGCCGGCGTTATCCGGATCAGAGAAGAACGGATAGTGAACGTGTTTCTCGCGACCGGTCTCGGTCACTTCCATGCCGTACGACAGAATCATGTCGTAGAGTCGCTGATAAGCGGTTCGCGTCACTTCCGGGTGTTCGCGAACGATGTCTAGATACTCAGCGAACGTTCCCACCCAATTCTTACGGCGGAACTGCTCACAGTCTTGTCGCTGGGCAACTAGGGCGATGATATCCCGTCCGTCGCTCATTCTTTCTCTCCTGTGAGCGACTTCGACCTCGCCGGACGCGTGGTCATGCGTGTTGCGTCAAATTGATTCAGCTCCTGGCATCTTGCGGTGGCTTCCTCATACGCTTCACGCTTCTCAAAGTTGTCGGGATGAGTTGGCTTCCTTTCCTGCTAATCCTCTCCGGCGTCGATCGTCGTCGCCAAAACTTTTTGTTTCGCGCTCCGACTCATTTACCGCCTCCACAGTGCAATTCTTGTGCGATGGCCCGACATTGCGGCGAGTTTGCAAAAGTGCTCGCCACAATTCTTCTGACGGCGCGCGCCACCCCGAGAGACCTGTCATACGCACCGCGCAAGCTCGAGAAAGGCGTGTTCGTAGCAGAAGCTTTGCCGACACGCCAACAGAACTTTGGCCGCGAGACGTACAACCGGCCAGACGTGGGAGAACTATCCAACGCGTGCCAGATTGCACACTGTTAGAGATTGGCAAAGAGCGGGGACTAGGTGGTGGTGTGTCGGCCGAACCGCTCGCTCGGCCGCGACTCGCGCGAAGTGTCGAGTCGCACCTCTTCTTATTCAAGTATCGGTTGAATTTCGATTTTCGGCAACACGGAGTTGTGTTCGCAAAGGATTAGTCGGCTCGGCCACCCCGACCGCTTATACCCCAACCATCTACCCCGTATGACTTTACGTTGATGTAAGAAAATTGCCAGGAAGCGCTTGCAGCTGTTCACCTTGGACATTTTCGCGCGAGAAGCATGACGATTTTTCGCGCACCGCGCGTCCAAAAAGCGCGCAACACGTTTGCCGCCGAAGCGAATTCGCCAAGCAATTACTGCGGCCTGCGTCGCCCTCGCGAGCGCCCTCGCCCGCCACCGTCGCGCGACCCCGATCGCGGGGGCGGACGTCGTTCCGAGCGCGTTTGCATATTCGAATCAACGATAAAACCGATCGCTTCATCCCACGAAGGAATCGCTCGTTGCAGTGTGGAGCGCCCACGCGAACCGCCTTCGATTTCATCGCTGTCGCCATCATCATCGTCGGCGATGTCCATCTCCATAACCGGGTCGTCGAGCGACAGTTCGTCTTCTGAATCTTCGTCCTCGAATCGATCACCGTCGGCCGGGCGCTCGGTCTTGCGACCTCTCGGTGCGCGCTTCTCACGACTCGGCTCCTGTTCGCGAGCCGAATCCGATCGTCGCCCGCGTCCTCGGCCGCGGCGTCTGCGCGGTCGACCCCCTCGTTGCCCATCAGAGGAATCACCTTCATCGCTCGATTCGCGTCGAGCCCCTCGACCATCCGAGAATTCCCCGTCACTCGACTCGCCGATCGTTTCCTCCGCATGAGCATCTGAAAAACCACCCGCGTCGCGCGGCTCGTCGCGATAATCCGATGCCGGCTCAGCGTACGGCACTTCGGGCTGATCGATGAATTGCGCAGCCGGCTCCGGCGTCGGCGCTCCAAAAATCTTATGCCATAGGCTCACCACCGCAGGCTTTGGCGGTTCTTCGCGAACCGGCGCCGGCCTTTCCGCTGGCTTCTCAGCCCGTTCGTCGTCGCGGGCCGCAACTTCCTCTCGCCGTGGCCGATCGCTGTCGCGATCCTCCCGCGCTCGGCTCTGCTCGCGGCGCGGTGGCCGTCGCTCACCCCGCTTTTCCTCGCGCTGCTCGCGACGCGGTGGTCGCCGTTCGCCGCTTCCACCTTCTTCGCGACTCTGTTCGCGCGGTGGCCGCTCTTCTCGTGCGGGCTCTTCGTCTCGCCGCGGCCGCGATTCATCACGGCGCGGACGCTCGCGCTCCCTGCGTGGTCGCTCTTCGCGGGATTCCACTTCCCGGGGTGCTTCTCGCTTCGCCGTCTCTCGAACTTTGGGGCGCTCTTCCGACTTAGGCTCTGCCGGCTTTTCATCGGGCGGCGCCGGTGGCAGCCCGAGCTCGCCGGCCAATGCATCCCAATTCACGGCCGCCTTCTTCGGCAGCACGACGTTAGACGCCGCCGACTCCCGCTCACTCGGACTGCTCGTTGACCCCGATTCCCGCGGTGTCGCAGCTGCCTGTTCGCGTTGTTCGATCTCGGGAGAAACCTCCGCGCCGATCTCGCGGACCAATTCATCCCATTTTGACTTGTATTCCGGCTTTTCCATGTGCTCGATTCGTACTATTAAAAGACCTTGCCCGCGCGTTCGCTCGCGCTGCTCTTGTTTATTCATGAAAACATCCGAAAGTATAAGGCTTCTCGCACTTTACGAATAGCCGGCTGTTAAAGCCTTAACCACCGCCAACGCCATGAGCACCAAGGATTCCATCGTCGAGGAGGTCGAAATCGCCGGCCACATCATCGACAGCCTTATCTTGCCGAAGGTCCTCGACACAATCACCGCCAACAGCGGCACGTTCAAAATCTCCAAAATTGCGATCGGCCAGGCCCGGCACGACCCAAGTTCCGCGGTCATCGAAATCCGCGCCGCCACGCCCGAGCGGATGCAAAAGATCCTCGCTCAAATCGCCGATCACGGCGCAGTTCCCACGAATACGCAAGACTGCCGCCTCGTCGAAGCCGATATGGACGGCGCATTCCCCGAGAGCTTCTACAGCACGACGAATCAGCAAACCGAAATCCGCATGGACGGAAAGTGGATCGCAATCGCTCTTCAAGAAATGGATTGCGGCATTGTCGTCGATGCTTCGGGCCCGCGTTGCATCCCGATGACCGACGTCCAAAAAGGCATGCCCATCGTCACCGGCCACGCAGGCGTCCGCGTTATCCCCGTCGAGCGCACCCAAGTACGTGGCGATTTCACCTTCATGTCCAGCGGCGTTTCGACGGAAAAACCCAAAGGCGCGCTAATCCAAGAGATCGCCCGCGACCTCGTCCGCAATCGCCGCAATAACACCGGCAAAACGCTCATCGTCGGCGGCCCCGCGATCGTCCATACCGGCAGCGCTCCAGCCATCTGCCAACTCATCCGCGGCGGTTATGTGAACAAGCTGTTCGCCGGCAACGCCCTCGCCACGCACGACATCGAACAATCACTCTTCGGCACCAGCCTCGGCGTCCACCTCGCCGACGCCAGCATCGCTGAAGCGGGCCACGAACATCATCTGCGAGCAATCAACAAAATCCGTCGTTGCGGCTCGATCCGCGCCGCCGTCGATTCTGGCGTAGTCAAATCCGGCATCATGTTCGAATGCGTACGCAATAAAGTCGATTTTATCCTCGCCGGCAGCATCCGCGACGACGGCCCCCTGCCCGACGTCATTACCGACACGCTCGAAGCCCAGCGGCAAATGCGCGACGCCATCCGCGACGTCTCCTTCTGCCTCATGATCGCCACGATGCTGCACTCCGTCGCGGTCGGCAACCTTCTCCCCGCTTGGGTCAAGGTGGTCTGCGTCGACATCAACCCGTCGACCGTCATCAAACTCAGCGACCGCGGCAGCTTCCAAACTCTCGGCATAGTGACAGACGTCGAACCATTCCTGCGCGCATTGGTTCAAGAAGTCCAACTGATGGAAATGTGATCGTTCGTCACGCTACGGTTCCTCACTTGCCATCGCTCTCCCCCCAATCCGCAGCGTCGGTCCGCGATGGGCTAACGTCAGTGACACAGCGCGAGCACTGTATCGAAAACTTTTAAAAAACGCCGCGAATACTAATTGACTACTGCCTAAGGGGGGATATCTTACACGCCATATTCGCTGCGTGCTTTTTACGACCTCTGGAATAGGTAACGCTAATGATCTCCATATCCGGGCGAGCCTCCTCCTACGCTGTAGTTTTCTTATCTGCCACGTTAATTACCTGCGATCCAGGTCGCGCTCAAAGCATCGGATTTACGCCCAGTCCGTCCCCTTCTCAACCCGATCAAGGCACCGGTTCCGCAGAGCCAGCAGTCGGCCAGGGTTTAGCCGTCACCGCATACAGTAGCCGCCCCGGCGCGCCCTACACGATTTATCTCGATTTCGGCGGCTTCTCATTCAATGGACTGTGGGGAGGTTCAGCCAGCTACAATCCGGGCGTCACGCCTGCCTACAGCGTCGATGCGAATACATCGAGCTTTACCGCGACCGAGCTTGCCAACATAAAAAATATTTGGTCCCGCGTGTCCGAAAAGTACTCGCCCTATAACGTCAATGTCACGACCGTGGACCCAGCAGTCGCCGCCAATCAGGCCGCTACCGATGCTCAACGGCAAACCTATTACGACACCCATGCCCGCATCATGCACACCGTGATCGGTGGTAGTGGCGGATGGACCGGCGGCGGCGGCGTCTCATACATCGGCGTCACACCCAATTCCTACACCGGCACCGGATTTTCTAATGGCTATCACACGAACTGGGTCTTCTCCGGACAATCGCCGTCGAATTTGCAGTTCATCGGCGAAGGCTCCGCTCACGAAAACGGCCATGGCCTAAATCTTACGCACCAAAGCGACTACAGCGGCAACACGCTCATTAATGAGTACAGTTCCGGAACAGGAACTGGCGCCGGCTCCGTTGCGCCAATCATGGGTAATTCCTACAGCTCCGAGCGTGGACTGTGGAAAATTGGACCCTCTCACGTTAACAGCACCGGCCCAACCACGCAGAATGACCCGAATGTCTTCATGTCCAGTAACTCCGGACTTTCGCCGTTCATCAACGACGGCGTCGGCCACACGCTCGCCACTGCTACTTCAATCCCATTGAACGGACTTTCCGTCGACTTCAATTCCGCGACCGGCGTCATCGTCCCAACCAGCAATCTACCGACCGCCACTCAGGGCGGCGCCAACTACACTTCCGACTACTGGTCGTTTTCGACCGGCGCAGGCTCAATTTCGCTGTCCGTAATTGCTGGACGCGAATCGATTACGGCCGGCACCGCCGACCCGGGCGCCATGCTCGATGCCTCCCTCGAAATCCTCAATACCTCGGGCACAGTGTTGTTTTCTGCCGCGAGCAACAGCTTAAGTCAAACTTTGCTTCCCAATTTGCCCGCCGGAAATTACATAGCCCGCGTCTTTAGCGCCGGCGATCCTTTGGGACGCAATTTTTACGACATGGGCTCCTATTTCCTCAAAGGAACCTTCGTTGCCGTCCCTGAACCCTCTGCGGCTCTGTCGCTTATCGTGGCGACCGTAGTTGGCGTTTTCCGGAGAAATAAGAGGCGTCGTTCCTAATCGCGACAGCCGCAGGCTGTCACTCTCAATCTCTGAAGTTAGTTTCCACTCTCTATTGAGGCGATCTTCCGACGAATCTCGGCGGAAGATCGCCTTAATTTCCACTGCCAATCTATAAAGCCAAACAATTGACTTGCGCGGAAGATCTTCCTCAATTTGAGGTATGCCCGCATGCCCTCACGTTCTGATGTGCCCGCCCGACTTTTACGGCATCCACTACGAAATCAACCCGTGGATGGACATGTCCCGCCAGGCCGAGCACGCGGTCGCCGTCGAGCAGTGGACCGCACTCCGCGATCATATCACGAGCTGCGGCGCGAAGGTTTCAACGTTAAAACCGATCGAAGGGCTCCCCGATCTCGTGTTCACCGCGAACGCGGCGATGATCTTTAAGAAGCAGGCGCTGCTCTCGCACTTCCGACATCGCCAACGGCAAGGAGAAGAGCCCTACAATCGCCAATGGCTTAGCGATCAAGGTTTCGAAGTACTAGATGTCCCAGATAACTTCAGCTTCGAAGGCGCCGGCGATGCACTCTTCTGCGGCGACACGCTGTACGCCGGCTACCGCATGCGCAGCGACGCCGCCGGTCATCAAAAAATCGGCCAAATGATCGGCTGCCGCGTCATCCCTGTCGAACTGGTCGACGCCCGCTACTATCACCTCGATACCTGCTTCTGCCCCCTCTCCGAAACCGAAGCCATCTGGTACC
>Ga0206917_1118_pt1 | contig 20888 bp, 19 predicted proteins | sample Alteio_BWOrgHeat_68_FD_152931 | JGI IMG/M metagenome (GOLD analysis project Ga0206917, IMG submission 152931) | Enriched cells from forest soil in Barre Woods Harvard Forest LTER site, Petersham, Massachusetts, United States -... | ecosystem: Environmental > Terrestrial > Soil > Temperate forest >...
CAAGAGCACAAAATTAAACCCAAAAAATTTGCTCAAACCGATATTGATGAAGTGATATTGGGTCACACAAACGAACCCGAATATCGAAGACTTCAAAATAATGAATTCATGGAAGCTTTGAGAGATAGAACGGTCAAGATCGATATTCCCTATATTACAAAGCTCAAAGAAGAGATTAAGATTTATAAAAAAGATTTTAACGAGAAAAAAATTAAAGGGAAACATATCGCTCCCCATACTATTGAAATGTCGGCCATGTGGGCTATTCTAACGAGACTTGAACTTCCTAAGAAAGCCAATCTCTCTCGTCTTCAAAAACTAAAACTTTATGATGGTAAAACTTTGGCCGGCTACACTGAAGACAACGTTAAAGAATTGCGTAAAGAAGCAGTAAGGGAGGGCCTGGACGGAATTTCCCCGCGCTACATTCAAGATAAAATCTCAAATGCTCTGGTGAATTCAAAGCATGGTGAAATGGGCTGCGTTAACCCTTTTATGGTTTTGAACGAGCTTGAAGGCGGGTTAAAACATCACAGCCTCATCGTTGGCGACGAGAAAAAGAAAGCCTATAGAGAACTTCTCGCTGTTATTAAGCAAGAGTACGAAGACATTGTGAAGAGCGAAGTCCAAAGAGCCATTAGTGCCGATGAAAATGCTCTTTCAAGACTTTGTTCAAACTACATCGACAACATTAAAGCCTATACCCAAAAAGAAAGAGTCAGAAATAAGTATACCGGGCAAGATGAAGAACCCGATGAAAGACTCATGCGATCCATCGAGGAGAAGATTGATATCCCTGAATCTCGTAAAGATGATTTCAGACGGGAAATCATGAATTACATCGGGGCCCTCGCGGTTGATGGTAAGCAATTTGATTATAAGACAAACGAGCGTCTGCATAAAGCCTTGGAGCTTAAACTTTTTGAAGACCAAAAAGATAGCATCAAGCTCGCAAGTCTAGTGACAAGCGTTGTCGATAAGAACACTCAAGAGAAAATAGACATCGTGAAGAGCCGACTTATTAAAGAGTACGGCTATTGCGAAATCTGCTCTAGCGACGTGCTGAATTATGTTGCAAGCATCTTTGCTCGAGGAGATGTGAAAGGAAAATGATCCTTCATATAAAACAGGATCACAACCGGTTCCGAGAAATTGTTAAGGGGAAGATACGGAGCAATTTTAAAAAGTATATTTCCCAAGGCGAGATGATCGGAAAGCGCGAAAATGATTTCGTTTCGATTCCAATGCCTTCAATAGAAATCCCTCATTTTCAATATGGCCCCAAAAATTCTGGGGGCGTTGGTCAGGGTGAGGGCGAGAACGGATCTCCTCTTGGAGGTGATCCAAAAGAAGGCGATGGCGGCGAGGCGGGGAACGCTCCCGGTGAACATCTCTTAGAGGTTGATCTTACTTTTGAAGAGCTTGCTGAAATATTAGGCGAAGAATTGAAACTTCCGAATATCGAGCCTCGGGGTCAAAGACAGATTAAAGCGCTAAAAACGAAATACACCGGTCTTCACCATGTGGGCCCCGATAGCCTTAGACATTTTAAAACTACTTATAAAGAAGCCTTAAAAAGACAAATCTCAAGCGGAACTTACGATCCCGAAAACCCAGTTATCATTCCCATTAAAAAAGATATGCGCTTTCGAAGTTATAAATTTGCTGAACAGCCTCAGAGTAACGCCGTCATTATTTACATGATGGACGTCTCTGGCAGCATGGGCGACGAACAAAAAGAAATTGTAAGGCTTGAAACTTTTTGGATTCACACCTGGCTTAGGTCGCAATATAAAGAAATCGAAACCCGCTTCATTATTCACGATGCCGCCGCAAAAGAAGTGGATGAAGAAACTTTCTTTCGGACCCGCGAAAGCGGGGGAACTCTCATTAGTTCGGCCTATTCTCTGGCACAGAAGATGATCGACGAAGAATACCCAATTAGTGAATGGAACATCTACCCTTTTCATTTTAGCGATGGCGATAACTGGAGTGGGGAAGATACAAGATTTTGTGTGGATCTTCTCAAAGATAAAATGCTCAAAGCCGCAAATGTATTTTGTTATGGTCAAGTCGAGAGTAAATATGGCAGTGGGCAGTTCATTAAGGATTTAGAAAAGGAATTCGCAGAAGATGATCGGGTGATCACTTCAAGAATAGAAAACAGAGACGGAATCTATGCCTCCATTAAAGATTTCTTGGGGAAGGGAAAATGAATCTCCCTCCGCTGTATGTAAAAATTCAAGAGGAAATTGAGAAATACGCTCTCGATTACGGTCTCGATTTTTTTGAAACCATTTTTGAAATGGTCGACTACGACCAAATGAACGAGATCGCGGCCTATGGCGGCTTTCCCACCCGTTATCCACACTGGCGTTTTGGAATGGAATATGAAGGTCTCTCTAAGCGTTATGCCTATGGTTTATCAAAAATCTATGAAATGGTGATCAACAATAACCCCTGTTACGCTTATCTCCTTGAAGCCAACGAATTGGTCGATCAAAAAATTGTTATGGCCCATGTGTACGGGCACTGCGATTTTTTTAAAAACAACCAATGGTTTGTGAACACCAATCGTAAAATGATGGACGAAATGGCCAATCACGCCACTCGAATGCGTCGCTACATTGATAAACTTGGCTACGATGTGGTTGAAGAGTTTATCGATCGATGCCTTTCTATTGAAAACTTAATCGATAGACACTCCCCTTTTATAAAGCGCCACAAAGAGGGTGACATCACCTCTGAAAGAACCGTGCAGCTTTTGAAATCAGATCACGGCTACATGGATTCATTCATTAACCCCAGCGATTTTATTAAGAGCCAAGAGGATAAAATAGTTTCTGAGGCGAAACAAAAGCAAAAATTCCCTGAGAGGCCCGAGCAAGACGTTCTTCTTTTTCTTATGAATTATGGCCCTTTGCAACCTTGGCAACGGGACGTTTTAAGTATTATTCGAGAAGAGGCTTATTACTATTCCCCTCAAGGGATGACAAAAATTATGAATGAGGGATGGGCCAGTTATTGGCATTCAAAAATCATGACTCAAAAAGCTCTTAAAGACAGCGAAGTCGTCGATTATGCCGATCATCATAGCGGAACTGTCGCTCAGCAGCCGGGAAGTCTGAACCCCTATAAACTCGGTATTGAACTTTTTAAACATATTGAAGATCGATGGAATAAGGGAAAGTTTGGCAAAGACTATGATGACTGCGACGACTATTTGGCCAAGAAAAACTGGAACAAAGATGTAGGTCTTGGGAGAAATAAAATTTTTGAAGTTCGGCGCAATTACAATGACGTTACTTTTATTGACACATTTTTAACTGAAGAGTTTTGCGTTGAAAATAAAATGTTTGTTTATGGTTTTAATCGCCGAACAGGGCAATACGAAATTAATACGAGAATGTTTCCAGAAATTAAAAAGAAACTTCTCTTTCAGCTCACTAACTGGGGGCAGCCGATCATTCATGTTATGGATGGCAACTATGAAAATAAGGGCGAGCTTTTCTTAGAGCATCTTCATGAAGGGGTTGATCTTCAACCCAATTACACAGCAGAAACAATGAAGAATCTCTATGTGCTCTGGACGAGGCCCATTAATCTAAAAACTGTGATGGAAGGCCAGGGGAAAATCTATCGCTTTGACGGTGTCGACCTTAAAGAGCAAAACATCGACACAGGCCCTGGCCCACAACCTCAGCCCTCACTGGGGGATGACGTCTAAAGAGCGTGTTGCTCCTTTAACCCATCAGAATTTATTGATGTCGCGGGCGGTAGTGCTTCCGGAAGAGTCATTGCTGGGGCCACGCTCTTTGAAGGTAAGTTTGAAACAGTAGGCGGAGGGGGAACAACGGCTTTACCGTCAAATTTTGGTGAACTTGTCGTTAAGTTAGAAATGTCGTCTGGATTTTCCGTTGGCAATAAATAATTGGTTAATTTCTCAGAGTTGTTGACGTAAATGTTGCCTGCCTTATCTGCTATTTTGTAGAAGAAATAAATTTCAGCCGGCGAACAGCTGTCTTTAATCAGACTTGGAACATCAAAACTATAAACATGAACTTCAACAGATTTGCCCGGACCCACAGCGAGGTTGTTGCATTTCAAATTTCCGTCGTGTTCAGTCACAACTCTTGTTTCGTTAATCTGTTTGCCAAAAATCTCACGGGTTTTGACTTGATAGGTTGTTTTATTATCCTTGTCTGCTTTTGACCATTCCACACGGCAATGGTTTCCAGTTTTATCTCGAAACTGTGACTTAGTAATCTTGGTTGACTCTTGATCTAAACAATTCAGCCAGGGGCCTTTTTTGCTTTTAAAATCGCAGGTCACTTGATCTGTTCGTGGGTCATCTGAAATTTTATAATCATCTCTTCTGGAATAAGAGGTTGTTTCGTTCGTAAGGATTGTCGATAGTACAGAGAATTCTCTGAGGTTATTTTCTCCGCCGACGCCCACTTGAACAGTTTTCTCGAAGAGAGAATTGGGGGTGAGTCTGTGGTCAACAACTTGGTGACCCGCGCCGTCTTTATCTTGGCAGCTGGAGTCGGTTGGTGAAACGAGCTGAGCTTTTGGATCCGAAGGACTTAAAACTTCTGCATCGGAGAACAGGGCCTCGCTTTCGTCTTGGATGGAGGGTGCTTTTGGAATTCCACCGTTGCCACTTTTTCCACCACACGCCCCTAAAGACAGAGTCGACGCGATTGCAAAAATAAATAAGAAACTTTTGGACATAAAAATCGATCCTTTCAAAAATTACTGGGAAAAGTCTGAGACCTCAGTAGATTCACTCTTTAAGTGGTGACCTTGGCCATCGGTGTTGTAGGTATTTGTATAAACTTCTGCGGTGGAGCAACCTGATCCGGTCGTTGGGAGGTCTGGAGAGCTTACCATGACCCAGGTTTGTGTTGCAGGCCCCACATCTTTTTTGTCACAGACCCATCGCCCCGATCTCGTTGTTGATTCCCTGTAGGCCAAAACTTTTTTCCCGCCCAAGAGCGTATAATGACCGGCTTGATAAACGTCATTTAAGTAGTCTTGAGGTGTGCTTGTCTGGTCTGAAGATTCAGTAAATCTGCATCCGCTATCGCTGCTTGGACTGGAACTTAAAAGATTTTTCGTTTCATCATCGAAGGGGTCGCACTCAAGACCTTTGGAGTCTCCCGAACTTGTAAAAGTGCACTTCATGGCCATTGTAAATTGTGAACCACCAAGAGTGAAGGTTGTTCTTGCCACATAGGAGTTATCAGTTCTATCGGATATTTTAGTTGTTTCCATTGTGGTACTGGCGGGAGAATGACCACTTCCGCTAAAAGATTCAATTGTGGTTTTACGGAATCCATTTGTGAGTCTAGGGTCAAGTTTGTTATTCCCCGGGCCGTCGTAAGTATCGCAACCAGGGTTTGAACTTTTGTACATTATAAAGCGGTCTTCGGGCTTATCTAAAACTTTATCGACTGTGAATCTTTGCATCGAAACGTCTGGGACGGGGATGATGCTGGGTCCGCCCTCTCCAGAGCCTCCGCCATGGCAGCCGGCTAATCCGAGGAATCCAGAAATGATAAATAGGGTGAAGATATTTAATTTGGCCACGAAGCCTCCTAAAGTATTGAACTTAAATTGCGATCGGTCTCTCTTGAGCAACGGCGATGCCACAGCCTGTGCCACGTTCCTTGTCTATAGTTTGGTAGTTCAAGTATTAATTACTGTAAAGAGTGTGAAATGGGTGACTATTTTTGTTAATCGTTACTGATGGTGCCGGAGGTCAGTTCTTTAATGTCATCGGGGTTAGCGGCTTCAATGCGAATGACCCAGCCTTCGCCATAGGGGTCTTCTTGAATGAGTTCCGGGTTGTCTGCGATTGCCGAATTAATTTCTAAGACGGTGCCTTCAACGGGAGCGTAAATATTTAAGCTCCCATCTTTTGTCTCGAGCTCGCCGCAGATTTCGTCTTTCTCTACGGATTCATTTTCCGTTGGAAGATCAACTTTAATAATAGCATCTAAATCCGCAAGGGCCTCTTCCATCAAACCAACGGTCACAACTTCACCCTCGACGGTGATCCATTGGTGACCCATGTATGCTACAAATTCAGAACCCATTTCAGACATGATTCTTTTTAGGGCGAGACGCCCCCCGCATCAATAAAAAAATTAAAAAAACTTTGGCTCCTGATTTCGCCAGAGTCTGAAGGCATTTTCACGATGATTCCAACAAATGATAAGGGCGATTAAACAGGCCGTCGAAATCCTTAGGGGACTTCGATGTAAAACCGCAATCATCGGTAAGCTTAAGCTGCTTGTGATGCTCGCAGCACTGACCCTGCGAGTGGTGAGAAGAACAACTAAGAACACCAGACCCGCAATGGCTAAGGTCGACAGGGATATGGCTGCAACGATCCCCAGAGCAGTGGCGACGCCCTTTCCACCCTTGAATCCTAAATAGACTGGGTAGCAGTGGGCAAAAATTGCGATCACCGCTACTAAATTTTCGAAATGCACACCTCCAAAATGTCTGGCCAGAACGACGGCGAGGTAACCCTTTAAGGCATCTAAAAACAGAACAATTAAGCCCCATTTTTTACCCATAAGCCGCGAAACATTGGCAGCCCCTGTGTTCCCACTTCCCTGTTCTCTCACGTCTTTTCCAGCAACGAGGTTACTAATGATGACGCCAAAGGGGATCGCCGCGACGAAGTAGGCGCAGAAAAGAAAAAGGCTTTGTTGGGGTGTGAATGTGATCATTAATGGCATCAAATAGGAGGTCCCTTCATAGGTCAAGTTTGAAAGTTTTTCAGAGGTCAGTGCCGTTTTACGTTATTACCAATTGTGTAAAGCGTCAAAATTTGGTATTAAATCGAAAGTATGTCAGCTCCGCTTTCCACTGTAGCAGCCGGAGTGGTCAGCGTATCGTTGATTCACTCTCTGATTCCCCATCATTGGCTACCTTTTGTAGTTGTAGGGAAAAAGCAAGGGTGGTCGCCTCGAAAGGTGCTGTCGTTACTGAGTTTGGGCGCCTTTGTCCACATGCTCTCCACTATTGCCGTTGGCGTATTGGTTGGGTATTTAGGCCACCAAATTGACCAGCGTTTTGAGACGTTTCATGGTATTGTGCCCGGACTTATTTTAATTGCGTTCGGGGGTGGGTATTTTCTTTCGAGTTTTGCCCACAATCATCGAGAAATTTCAGAACGAATGGCGGCGTCATCGCTCGTTTTGATGTTAGGAATAAGTCCGTGTGTAGTTGTCGCTCCATTCTTTTTAATTTTGGGGCCCATGGGTTTGGCAGCGGTGATAAAAGTTTGTATAGCGATGTCTATACTGAGCGTCCTCGGAATGACTTTCTGCGGATGGCTTGCCCTGAAAGGGCTAAAGTCTTTTAAATTGGATTGGTTAGAGGAGAACGAAACCCGAGTTATGGGAGTCCTCCTCATGGTGCTAGGATTATCGTTTATATTTTTATAGTGAGGTCAATCGTCTTATGAGCAAAAACACCCTCTTCGTATACGGTTCATTGATGCAAGGTATGGTTCATCACAACAAACTTGCTGCGATGGTGAAAGAAATAAAACCTGCAACCTGTGAGGGCGTGCTCTATCGGTTAGCGGTAGGTTATCCAGCTCTTGTTGAAGGGCCTGGTACGGTTAAAGGTGAACTCTTGGTTTTAAATAATTTTAAAGAGATCATAAAAATTATAGACGAATTCGAGGGCTACTCAGTTACAGTTCCCGAAAAAAGTTTGCATTTACGTCTAGAAAAGCCAATTTTGGCTGAAGGGGCTAAAAAACCTTCGAATAGTTTTGTCTATATGCTTAATCCTGTAAAACTTCCGAAAGACGCGGTGAAAATTGAGTCTGGCGATTACCGAAGTTCGATGGCGGCCCAGCCTCCACTTTCAAATCAGTTAAGCGATTCACAAAAGCGCTATATTTTGAAATTGGGTGCCAGCAGCGGTCGAGATATAGTTCCCATCAATCTTGATATTTATCGCGACCTTTTAAATAAAGGGCTCATCGTTGATAAGGGCCGAAGATTAGCGCTAACCAATTTGGGTTTTGACGTCTATAAATATTTAGCCTAAGCCGGTTCTACGTTTGACTGAGCAAAAACCCAATTTCAATATTGCTCTGATTGAGCCAGAAATTCCAAATAATACAGGAAGCATCGGGCGAACCTGCGTGGGGACGGCCTGCCGCCTCCATTTGGTTGGAAAGCTCGGATTTGATATCAGCGACAAAGCCGTTAAAAGAGCGGGCCTTGATTATTGGGAAAATCTAGATCTTAAGCTTCACAAAAATTACCAAGAATTTATGGAAAGGGTTGAAGATAAAAAGAGGGTCTTTTATTTTTCAAAGAAGGCCTCAAAGAGTTTTTTTGAAGTGGAGTACAAAAGAGGGGATTTTTTTGTTTTTGGTAAAGAAACTGTCGGCCTCGATGAGTCTTTGTTGAGAGAAGTAGAAGCTCAAACCGTGCGGATCCCACTTTGGGGGCCCATCCGAAGCCTAAATCTTTCAAATGCGGTCTCCATAGTTGTATATGAGGCTATGCGTCAACTTAGTCATGGCGGTACCGGCCTGTTTGACGAATCAAGAAAAGATACACATACTAAGCACTCATAATGTAGAGTGAGAAAACAATGCTGAACACAGTTTTAAAGAAAGTCTTTGGAACCAAAAACGATCGCGTTATTAAATCTTTTTGGCCCACGGTCCATAAGATCAATGCCCTGGAACCTGAGTTTAAAAAACTCACCGATGCCCAACTTCAAGCAAAAACAGTGGAGTTTAAAGAGCGCCTTAATAAAGGCGAGACCTTAGACCAACTTTTGCCCGAAGCTTTTGCTGCTTGTCGCGAAGCCGGCGTTCGCTCCCTGGGGATGCGCCACTTTGATGTCCAGATGATCGGCGGCATTGTTTTGCACGAAGGTAACATTGCTGAGATGAAAACGGGGGAAGGTAAAACCCTTGTGGCGACTTTGCCCGTTTATCTTAATGCGCTAAGTGGAAAAGGTTGTCACGTTGTCACCGTCAATGATTACTTGGCGAAACGTGACTCCGAATGGATGGGAAAGCTCTATAATTTTATGGGCCTTTCAGTCGGCGTGATCGTTCACGACCTCACCGACGAAGAAAGAAAAGCAGCTTACGGAAGCGACATCACCTACGGGACAAATAACGAGTTTGGTTTCGATTATCTCAGAGACAATATGAAATTTGAACTCACCCAGTATGTTCAAAGAGAACATAATTTTGCTATCGTCGACGAAGTCGACTCCATTCTTGTGGACGAAGCCCGAACCCCCCTTATTATCTCAGGGCCCGCCGAAGAGAGCACGAATAAATATTACGTCGTGAACCAAATCATTCCCCATTTGAAAAACGAAGTTCATTTTAAAATTGAAGAGAAAACAAAGACCGCCTCTCTCACCGACGAAGGCAATCACGAAGTTGAACGTCTCCTCAATATTGAAAACTTATACGACCCTCAGCATATCGAACTCCTTCATCACGTTTATCAAGCTCTCAAGGCCCACCAACTTTATAAACGTGATGTTGATTATATGATTAAAGACGGTGAAGTTTTGATCGTCGACGAATTCACCGGGCGACTTATGCCTGGAAGACGTTGGAGTGATGGCCTTCATCAAGCTGTTGAAGCTAAAGAGGGTGTTAAGGTCGCAAACGAAAACCAAACTTTGGCCACCGTCACCTTCCAGAATTTTTTCAGAATGTACAATAAACTTTCAGGCATGACAGGTACTGCCGATACCGAAGCTGCTGAGTTTCAAAAAATTTACAAGTTAGATGTCATTGTTATTCCCACAAATAAACCCATGACTCGTATTGATAATGACGACGTTATTTTTAAAACAGAAAAAGGGAAGTTTGATGCTTGCGTAAAAGATATTAAAGAACGTCACGCTAAAGGTCAGCCATGCCTTATGGGTACGGTGAGTATTGAAAAATCAGAAACCTTGTCGGCATTACTTAAGCGTCAGGGGATAAAACACACAGTCTTAAATGCAAAACACCATGAAAAAGAAGCGGAGATCGTAGCCCAGGCTGGAAGAAAAGGGGCCATTACAATTGCCACCAATATGGCCGGTCGAGGTACTGACATCGTGCTTGGTGGCAATCCAGAATTTATGGCTCGGGCTGAAGTCGGTGAGCAGTCCGAAGAAAATGCTGAGGCTTTTAAAATCGCTTTGGCCAAATTTAAAACCCAGTGCCAAAGAGAACACGATGAAGTTGTTTCTGCGGGCGGGTTACATATCGTCGGTACTGAACGTCATGAGAGTCGTCGAATTGATAATCAATTACGAGGTCGGGCCGGTCGTCAAGGTGACCCCGGGTCTTCAAGATTTTATTTGTCGTTAGAAGACAATCTTCTCAGAATTTTTAATGGCGAGCGCATTCAAAAAATTATGGGAATGCTCAATATTCCCGAAGATGAAGCCATCGAATCAAAAATGGTTTCTCGGGCCGTTGAAGGCGCTCAAAGAAAAGTTGAGGGACATAACTTCGATATTCGGAAACATCTTCTCGAATATGACGACGTCATGAATATTCAGCGAGAAGCTATTTACGGACTTCGCCGTCAAATCTTAGAGGGCGACCGGATAGAAGAAGTTATTAAAGACATGGCCACCGAACTTGCCGATGAAGGTTTAGCTAATTTTGCCAGCAAAGAAATTAAGCAAACCGATTGGGATCTCGAGGGCCTAAATAATTTTTTAGCCCAACATCTTGGTTTGAAACTTAGTTTTGATAATGGGTTAGACCCGTCTCACTTGGATTTTCCAAAATTAGATACGGCTTTAAAGACGGCGGTGACAGAGCTTTTCAAAAAAAGGGAAGCAGAGTTAGGCCCCGTCTTTAAAGATCTCCAGAAAATGCTCCTTTTGCAAAGTATTGATACCCGTTGGAAAGAACACCTTCTCAATATGGATCATCTTAAAGAAGGAATTAATCTCAGAGCCTACGGTCAAAAAGATCCATTAGTTGAATACAAGAAAGAAGCTTTTTATCTTTATCGCGATATGGATTACGCCATCAAAGCTGAGACCATTGAACGTTTAATGAAAATTCAACTGGCTAAAGACGGACCTCAGCAACAACAAGAAGTGGCAGAACTGGCTCCTCAAAATAATCCAAAACAAAGAATGATCATGTCGCACGGGGACGCTCCATCTCAAAAAACGGTTCGTAACAGCGACGTCAAGGTCGGTCGAAATGATCCGTGCCCCTGTGGAAGTGGGAAAAAATATAAAAAATGTCACGGATCATCGGCATAAAATGAGTCTAAGATGAGTGCCTTACCTCCGAAGTGTTCTAACTGCGGAACCCCGATAAGCGGTGAGGCGGGCTTTGGAATGGTGATGTGCGAAAAGTGCGGAAGCCTCGTCATGCTTGAGTCGTCGCCCGAAGCAGCTCCATTGACCGGGACTGCGATTCCAGAACCTCCTTCAGAACCCATAACGAATTCTATTCCCGAGTATACGATCCCCACCCAGAGCTCCGTTGGATTCTCCGATGCCGGTTCGGCAGAAGAAGAATTACAAAGGCCCACTGAAACTCCGTCGCCACTTTTTCAAGACGTTGTTGATTTTGGAAATGTAAATCAGCCGGCCCAAGGTTTTGGTGCTCTTGTCTATGATCTAAAAATTCAAGGAGTCGATACCGTAGAAATAAGAGAAGAAGTGACTCTTTGCCTGACCGATAGCCGCTTGCAACTTGATGTGCCGACCTTGATGGGCCAAATTGAAAAAGGCGTTCTTCTTGTTAAACAGATAAATCCCGTGAAAGCATCGGTCATACTTACGAGGATGCGGCATCTTCCCTTAAGTATTTCTTGGAGTTCCCAACAGCTCATAAAAACCGTAATCTTTTTGATTTTAATTTTTTCTCCAAAAGTTTTTTCCGATGACTACGCTAAACTTGAGGCTGATCTAAAATCTTACGCGCTAAGAATTACCGTCATGCAAGATGAGCTCAGGGACATTATCAAAAAGAAAGACCATAATACCGACCCCGCGCTTAGAGATAAATTCCTCGACGATATAAAAAAGAAAGATGAAGAGATTAAAAAAACCTACGACATTTTTCGAAGTGAAAAAGAACGAGTTATCTATGAGCACCCAGAACAGGGCGACGCTACGGAGCGGACGTATCGACATGTTAAGATTAAGACTCTGGCTGAACTTGAAAGTGAATCGGGAGTTGACGGGCAATTAACTCGAATTAAGCATAAGGTAGAAAAAGTTTATCCGAAATCTGCGGCTACTCCTCCGGAGTGACCGCTCCTCGTCTTCCCTTTTGCTCTACGAAGTCAGACTCAGTTTCTGGCTTCGGAGGTGAATCTGAAACCTCAACTTTTACATCTGGAACTTGAGATGGAGGTGAAGCGACGGGTTCTAACGCCTTAGCCTTTGCGGCTTTTCGTTTTTCTGCCCGTTTAGTGTCATCGTCTTGAATTTCTTTGATTCTTTGTTCTTCGTCAAAATCTTCACCAACACTGACCACGTGACCACTTACAAAAGTAACCTGTCGTAAGGCTTCGATATTGTGATCGTCTCCCGTCCAAAATCTGTAGGCCCATTTTTCTTTTCCATCGAAACGTTCCGTTCTATTTGGAGACCCGATGAGATTGAGAACTTCGTCTTTGCTCATATTAGGAACGACTTTGGTAAAATCACGAATTGGTGTGGTTTGGCAGGCTGTCCAAAAGAGTGCCGTGGCAAAGCACACTAAGAGCAGTACCCAGCCTCGCACAATGGAATAAAATGTGACTTCTTGCCGCATAGTTTGTTTCCTAGATTTAGGTCGGCATAAGGTCTTAAAAACTAAAGGTTTTTCTCTGAACTTAGAAAATTAAGTGATTTTAATGGCTTAGATATAGAGCTCGGGGAAGAGTTTTCGCTCCACCGATTCGATGACGGTATGAACGAGTTTAATGTGAATCTCTTGAATTCGATCACTGGTTTTTGCTGGGACCACAATGGCCAAATCAACAAGGTCTCGGAGCTTACCCCCATCGCGACCTAAGAGGGCCACGGTTTTGATTTTCTTAGTTTTCGCAGCCTCGACGGCGAAAATTTGGTTTTGAGAATTGCCACTGGTTGAAAAAAGAAGAAGGCAATCCCCTGGTTTTCCCAGACCGAGAAGTTGTCTTGAGAATATATGTTCAAATCCGAAATCATTTGAGACACAGCTCATATGGCTTGCATCACCGAGTGCAAGGGCTCCAAGGGGTTTGCGGTCTTTTCTGTAGCGGCCCGTCCACTCTTCGGCAAAGTGCATTGAATCGCAATGGGAGCCCCCATTTCCGCAGGTGAAAACATTGTTCTCACCTTTAAAGGTCTCAAATATGAGTTGAGTGAATTTTTCGAGTTTACCCCAGATTTCGGGTTGCCTCATAAAGGCATCTAAAGTTGCCTTTGCTTCGTCTAAACTTTGCTTCCAGATCTCTTCGGTGCCCATGGCCTCTTTTATAAGCTCTTTCGGGGAGTTTCGTCGACAATTTTAAAATGCACCCTTGAACATTTTTTACATTATGCGTAGAGTGGCCGAGGGTAGAGGTTTATTTATTTTGGGGGAAAAATGAAAATCTTTTTAGCGCTGAGTGCCTTGCTGGCATTCGTATCCGTTCAATCCTTTGCACAAAATCCAGGTCTCATTATTAATTCAGCTGAAGTCGGTGTGGGTAAATTTCATCGTAAAGATAGCCAAATTCATCCCAAAGAATATGCCGCCGGCAATGTTTGGGTGAGTAGTATTATGCCTGTGGACGCTGGCAAAACTTCGCCCGTTGTTTTTTCTACTGGGCAAAATGAAGTGAGTATTCAATTTACCTCCCTTGAGCAACTTCTAAATACCGTTGTGAAGATCGCCCAGAAAAACAAAACAAAAATTGCCGTTCTCAATATCACTGGACACGGAATGCCCGGGGGAATGTGGTTCCCTACCGATGAAAAGCAAAGACAAGCTCCGGAGTGCGCCGATTGGAATCAAGCGGCTACGGCCGAAGACCAAGTTAATTACGACCAATATTATGATCCCACTTCAAAAGCGGAAATTATGGAAATGCGGCAAATATCAAATATGCCGGCTCACCACTATGGTTGCGTCACTGGCGCTGCCGGATGGCGATCTGTGGTCGCGACAATTCCTAATCTCAAATCTTATTTCACTGACAATGCTGTGATTAATTTTGAATCTTGTATAGTAGGTTTGGGTTCAGTGGGTGCGGAATTTTCAGAAACCGTTGGATCCCTTGTTTTGGGTGGTTCCCACGCCATGGTTAAAACTCTGACCAATTTTGGTTTAGGTGATTGGTCTTTTGGCGAAGGAATGGGTTTTTGGGATTACTTCACCGACGAGCAACTTGATCACGACAATGACGTCTATCCAAAAAATAGATCAGATCGTGAAATCGCTAAACCTGGAACTTTGCGTGTGACCTATCCACAAAACGGAAAGTGGGTTACAAAACTAGTGGCCGATCAAAATTATATGATGATCGGTTACCCCACATCTCCTGATCGTATTTTTTCAAATAAACCAAGAATCGTTCCCGAAACTTCGGTTTCCGTGGGACCCTTAAATAAAATTATCGCACCCTTTTCACTTCGAATACCCGGTACTGCAATTCGAGTTCAAAGGATGAACTAGTACGGTTTAAAATGGAAGAACCAGGGAGCCGTCTCCTCACCGAGACGGCTCTTTTTTAAAGGTACCATAAAGGTACCAGGTTCATTTTTCGTTAGCGGCGCGTCATGTTTTTTTTTAGAACACGTGTTTTCGTGGCCATGGCCAGGTTAAAAGGGCCATAACTCCGAGAACGGTAAAAACCGGGGCCCCCACGGCGACTATAAAAACTAGTAATGCGACGACTTCCATTGCGTTAGTCATAAATAATATCTAAAAGCAATTTTGATACCTCAGCCTGGCATGACCTATGCTGATGAATATTTTATGGAGGTGTCGCTTTGGAGAGTGACTCAGCAGATGAATTTATTTTAGAAAGTTCTGCCTTTAAGTACGGCCAAGAGATTCCCGACGAATTTACGGCCCATGGGGGAAACAGAGTCCCACCCCTAAGCTGGAGTCATATGCCTCCAGATACTGAAGAGTTAGTTTTGATAATGCAAGATCCCGACGCACCGAAGGATCCTCCCTACGTGCATTGGATATTATATAAAATACCAAAGGACGATAACCCCATCGACCCGGCGAGAGCGAAAATTGGTAAGAACTCTCACGGGGAAATTTCTTATTTTGGCCCAGAGCCCCCGCCTAACACAGGTTTTCATCGCTATTATTTTTTGCTCTTGGCACTCGATAGGGAATTTGACCTGAAAGAAGGTCTGAGTAGAGATGAAATCCTCGATATTATCCGCTCCAATATTTTAGGCGAGGCCGAGCTTATGGGAAAATATCAATATCACGAGACTCAGACGGCCTCCGGCCACTGACTTGGAAAATTTGGGACAGACCTCGGGTCAAAAGGTACCAGGTTCATTTTTCGCCGGAGGTACCGCTTTGCCCGAATGGTTAGCACCGCATCATCATATTGACGTTTCTGATTCCTATGTCATATTACAAGTATGTTTTGACTTAAAAGAACTCGTTTTGGGGGCGACATGGCTTCGACGGGGGCAATGAAGTCAAAGGAGCATGCCGGGGATGTATAGACCTCGTTAAAAACTGTACGTCTTGTAATTGACAACACTAATTACGCTTTAGCAGCCTAAGGGCCGCTGACGTTGCGCTCAGGGTAGCCAGGTCTTTGAGGTCGCAATGCCATTAAACTGGATCGATTTACCGCTCTTCATTTGGTGGCGATAAATTTAAAAAATGGCCAAGTGGGGACTTCAGAGAGTTTGTCGTTGGACGCTCTGTTGTCATCCTAAAAACATCGACTAAGCACGTAGCCCGCCTTTAGACCGAAGGCTTTCGGACGAGGGTTCAATTCCCTCCGCCTCCACCATCAAAATAAAATCCCGCCGACGGCGGGTTTTATTTTGATTTGTGAAACGTGAGAATGACTCAATCTCAGGGTTCACAAAAGGTCGCACGATGCGACTTTTTGGACTCGTGAGCGAAGCGAGCGAGGTCGCGAAGCGATTGCGTAGCCGGAGGCGAAGCAACAATTCCCTCCGCCTCCACCATTTCTGATCTTGGACCATGAGGAAGAAAGTTTCTCGTGGTTTTTGATTTTTTTGAAGAATTTTGAAGGGTTTGAATTGTTTAATGAATGAAAACACTTTGAAATCTTTGTCCGATAAATTTTCCCAAGATTGCGCAAAACTAAAAGAATCTCCACCTCCAAAAATTCTCTATCACTATTGTGAAAGTTCCACTTTTTTCAATATTTGGAATAATTCAGAGCTATGGAATACGCACATCCTCGATATGAGGAATGACTCTGCAGAGTTTCGGCATGGCATGAAAATGTTTATGTGCGGACTTGAACTGCTTATCAAAAAAGGGTTGGACAAAGTTTTAGTCAAAAGCCTAAAGAGGGAATTTATCAAAGAGATGAAGAATCCCACTTATCCTCCCTATATATTTTGTCTTACACCCAAAAGGGATCAAGTCAGTCAATGGATACAATATAGTGAGAAAGGTAAAGGACTTTCAATTGGATTTGATTCGAATTATTTTACGGGCGTGAGAAGCGTAATTTACGATGATTCTACAAAGCGAAGAGTTGTGATCACGGTAGTTAGTAAGTTTCGACGATTTATTATTTCATTATCCAAATTAAATATCAATTTGAACGATAAAGCGATGGTTCGAAGTTTATGTATTGACTATTTTTTGGCCGCGTATATTCAATCACTTAGATTTAAAAAATTGAAATGGCGAAATGAAAATGAATGGCGAGCGGTGGTCATTCTGAAGAAAACAGATCCGCCAGCACTTGAAAGAAAAAAGAAATGTAAAATAATCCGGTACGTGCCTACGCAGCTTCAACCTTCAAAAGATGTCTTGGAAATAATTACTGGTCCAAATTTCAGCTCAAACACAAATCAACAACTCAATGCTCTGAATGTTTCGGTTAACATCACTAATTCTGGAGCATCGATAGATAGTAGAAGTTCGATCTTTGAGAAGATACGAAATTACTTTTGTTAATTAAATAGATCGGTTCAGAATATTTTTAACTGTACCTGCATACCATTTTGACTTGCCTGTAGGCGAGGGGATATTTTTCGATTCCAGCCATCTTACAATTTTCCTATAACTCATTCCCCGCTCCCTCATTTCCAACATTCTTTGAATCAATTTCTTCCGTCTCAGTTCAAAAAATCTTCCTTTATCTTTAATCACAATTTCAAACCCAGGCCTTCCACTTGGCGTTGGTTCTCTTATCAACCCAAATTTCTTCAAAGCTCGATTAACAGCGCTATGAGAGCATCCAATGACGAACGCAATTTGTCTTGCAGAGAGCCTTTCAACGCAGTATTTTTGCCTGAGGAATCCCTCCTTTCGATACAGCGGGCTAGTACAAATACTGGATCTGATTGTGAAAGCGGGTGAGGAAGGAATTTCTGAGTAAGGTGACGATAGGTCCACCAAAATTGGAACCTGGAAATGAGCCCAAGTGATTGAAATGATTCACTTGGGCTTTCCTTTTTGGTGTAGACAGGTTCCCAGGTTCGACGTGACTTCAAAACTTAGGACGACATCTTCGCAAGAGCTTTTGCAAATTTGTCCAGGGAAGTGTTCCATCCCTCAATCTCACCGTATTTCTTGGCGATGTCTTCAGAATGATTTCTGCAAATGGTAAGCTTTGTTTTATTTCCTTCGTGAACTTCAAAAGTCACGACATCAATCATTTCAGAGGGGAAGTCAGTTGTTCCGAAATGATGAGAAGAGGGAAGTATCTTTCCGTCTTTATCTGAGAAGTACATAACAGTGACGATTCTTTCTGGCTTTATTATCTCTTTGTAAATGCCTTTGTTCCAATACTCTTCTCCAGACGGAGCTTTCATGCAAAAGTGAAATTCTCCGCCCACTCTTAAGTCGATCGTACAGTGGGGCGAGGTAAATTGGGCTGGTCCCCACCATTGCATCACGCACTTGGGGTCGGTCCAGGCCTGAAACACCAGTTCTCTGGGAGCATCAAATATACGAACGATTTTAAATTCATTTTTGAGCTTCTCCAGATATTTACCGAGGTTGCCAATATGTTGTTTGCCACCTTCAACCACACCATATTGTTTAATAAGCTTTTCAAGTTCTTCTTTGTTTGAAAAAATCTGCTCAAATGTGAGGTTAGTCCCGGCACCATTTTCTTCGAACACTATTATCGCCCGATAATGGTCGTTGGGTGTACCTTCACCATCACCTAGATGTCTATAACAAATGCGATGGGGTTTTTTAATTTCCGTAAACTGAATCTTGTTTTTATAATCGCGTCCATCGGGACCGTGCATGACGAAATCCCAAATGCCCCCATTTGAGAAATCCATACTGTTGGTTGTGACTGTAAAACCATCTGGCCCCCACCATTGTGAAACGTGTTCGTGAGACGACCATGCCTCAAAAGCAAGGCTTATAGGGACGTCAAAATATCTTTTATAAGTGACCTTATTGTCTTGAATTACCGTTTCAACGCTATTTTTTAGCATATGATTTTTCCTTTTTTATTTTTAACAAATATCTGTCCAAATTATCTAAGCGTTTATTCCATAAGTTTTTAATGTTTAATAACCACTCTTCCATTTCACTTACACCTGAATCGTTGAGGCTATAGAGACGCTTTTGCGCGTCCTTTTTCATATTAAGAACATTTGCTTCTTTTAAGATTTTTAAGTGCTGGGAAATAGCAGGTGGACTCATCTTGAAATTTTGACTTATCTCAGTAGAGGTAAGTTGACCGTTTTTGGCCACCAATCTCACAATTTCTCTTCTCGTATCATCAGCAAGTGCAGCAAACGCATTCATGAATCTATATTAAAGTATTTACTTAATTAAGTCAATACTTAATTAAAGCATTAAGTGTTTGAAATTTCAAAGCTACTCCTATGTTAACAATAGACTATGTGCATTTATACTTTAATTGTGCCGACAATTTACTAAACTCAATTGCTTCACGGATTGATTTTGCAGATAAGCTGTGTATGCTCAACATATGCAATTTGTTCCTGCCGACAGAATTTCACTTCTTATCTTTCTGATAATAAATGCGGTAGTTTTGGGTTGTGTTTTGTATTCAGTTCGAAAATCTAAGAATATTAAATTAGGAATTCTTCTTTGGGCCTTTGCATTCTCTCTGATTTCTCTTTCCGGAATTTTAGACAAAAAACCTTTCCCTATTTTACCTCTTATGATGTTTGCAATGATTTTTGGAGTAATTCTTTTTATACACTCTAAAGTTGGAAGGCAACTTTCCGTATCACTCTCTGTTTTTCAATTGATTGCGTTCCAATCATTTAGGTTTCCTTTGGAACTTGTGCTTCACCGGTGGTCAAATGAAGGTGTGATACCTGAAACAATGACTTGGACTGGCCGTAATTTTGATATTATTTCTGGTCTATTTGCGCTCATTGTTTTGCCCTGGGTGTCACGGTCAAAGCCCCTTGCATGGACATTTAATATTATTGGACTTATGCTTTTAATAAACGTTTGTCGTGTTGCTATTTTATCATCCCCTCTGCCTTTCTCCTGGCACACAAATCCCCCGCTTTTATTGGCCATGCATTTTCCATATAACTTAATTTTACCGATTTGCGTTTCTGGCGCACTAGCGGGCCACATTATTTTAACTCATAAACTGAGTAGCGGTTTAGTAATTATATTTTGACTTTAGCTGACTTCGTGCAGTTAATCGGGCACGCTTCTGTGGCATATACGGCGATGAAGATGGTGTGCCGATTTGTCTATTTCGCTTTAATTTCTACATAAAAGGATTTTTTTGAAGGGTCGCTAAACTTGAAGACCGTGAACGATGGAACGTATCCCTCAGACTTAGCGGTGAGTGTCTGACCTACCGGCAAAAACGTGCATGCAATCTTTGGGCTGGAGCACAAGGTCTCGAGATATCCCTTCTGCGTTGCCTCGTTACTGGCCTTATACAATGTGATACATTCTTTAATCGTTACTTTGTCGCAACTTTGTTTTAATTTTTCGACATCAACTTTGATCTTCTTCAAGTCAGCGGTGAGCTGTTCTTCATATTTTGCCTTTAAATTCTCATCGCCCTTTTTAGTGCAGTTCTCAGATTCGAGATCTTTACACTTTTCTGTATGCCAAAGCGCTTATTCCAGCAAAAATGGTAACTAGTATTAAAGAATAGAATGCAATTTTCATAGTGAGCAAATTCTGCAAATGCCATACCCGGCATGTAAGAAGCTAGGATTAAATACCGCGATTCTCAGCTCAAGATCCATGCAAAGAATACTCTCTTGAAGGCAAAATACCGTTCAGTTGCAAACTCCTGCCGTTCAGAGGACCACCATTTATTTTGAAACCAAACTTCCGTAATCATAGGTGCAAGACAAATAAACCAATGAGGAGAAACGAAATGAAAACATTAATTCTTGCTGCAACATTAGCCCTTGTATACGGAACCACGGGACTCGATACTTTTGGCGGGAGGACGACCTAGAATTCCAAGTCCATTTCAAGGGGAGTTTGCTCAAGAACACAGCCTTTGATGCTGATGCTACTCCTCGGTTGGGTGGTCTTTCCATTTCGTATTTATTTGATCGGGGCGATTAAGAAAAAGCGGGAAGAGATTTTTCAAAAGAAAAGCCCCACCAATACACAATGACCCCGAATTCACTTCCCACCTGATCAGCCGCAAGATGGAAATCCATGGCTTTTAAGATGAACTTTCAAGGTCGAGATCGGGCCCTGAATTATTTAAATTTGGTCTAAA
>Ga0206917_1119_pt1 | contig 20875 bp, 14 predicted proteins | sample Alteio_BWOrgHeat_68_FD_152931 | JGI IMG/M metagenome (GOLD analysis project Ga0206917, IMG submission 152931) | Enriched cells from forest soil in Barre Woods Harvard Forest LTER site, Petersham, Massachusetts, United States -... | ecosystem: Environmental > Terrestrial > Soil > Temperate forest >...
TACCGCCATCCGAATCGTCACCGAAAACCAACCACAATTCAGAACCGTTTCGGCAGGACTACGAACGATGGGCAACCGAACTGGCAGACTTATCCTCTCACGAACCCGCGCTGGTCGCCTGGAGCATCGACGACTTTGCCTATAATTTGAAAACGTTCACGCCAGAGTATATGCAGAAGGTCATCGCCGCCGAGCGCGCCAAAAATCGGCATTTCGCATTCGCACCCTGCGTCTATTACAAGCAAGCCACGCCGACTTTCGCAGAACACTATGAAAAGTTCCTCGACGGCATCCTATTCCCCTATCGCAGCGAGTCGACAACCCCCGGTTTCAACGACGCGGAGTCCGTCACTTCGGAAGTGAAAACACTGAAACAGCGATTCGGCGCCGATTTCCCCATCATCGTCGACATCTATGCGACACGGCACAGCCGGCTCGGCCCCTCGACGCCAGAATACGTCGAAGAAGTAATGAAACTGGCGCAGCCAGTCGCCGAAGGCGTTCACATCTACCGCCACCAAAATAAACTCGACCCGAACGAACGGCCAAAGTACGACATCATTCAACGTGTGATGAGTTCGTGGAAATAGAAGTCTTTCGCCCGCACCCGCCCGTGCGGTAAATGGCACTACGCCTCCGTCACGCGATCACGTCCATCACAGGCTGGCCTTTGCCATCTTTTGTGACATAGAACGGCCGCCGCTCCACATCAAATGCCGTCTTGGGGCTGATCCCCATCAGATGCATGATCGTCGCGTGCATATCCTCCAACGAGATTGGGTTCTTCGTGACCAGGCATGGTCGTTCGACCGCTGTCTCGCCGTAAAGAAATCCCCGCTTCGTACCGCCGCCAAACATCAGCACGGACGACGACCCAGTGAAATGCCGATGCAGCCCATAGTGAATCGGCTCTTTCAAAACGTCCGTCTTCGCTCGCGACTGATCCTTCGCCGTACTTCCAGGCACGCCTTCGATCATCATGTCGCGACTGAATTCGCTGGCGAGTATCACCAACGTCCGATCCAACATCCCGCGATCCTCAAGATCGAGAATCAATTGAGCCACGGGGCGATCGATATCTCGTTTCATCTGCTCCGCCGTCGCGTGGCCATTCTCATGCGTGTCCCAATGCACGAACGGAATGTATTCGGTCGTGACTTCCACATATCGAGCGCCGGATTCAACCAACCGCCGCGCCAGCAAGCAACCGCGACCGAAGTCACTGGCCCCATACTTCTCGGCCGCCTCTTTCTTTTCCAACGATAGATCGAATGCCGCTTTTTCTTTCGAGCTCAACAACCGATGGGCCGAGTCAATCGATCGCAACATCGATTGCTGCTGATAGTCGCTCGCGTATCGCGTCTGCGGACTATCCTTAACCATCCGCTCAAACATCCGGTAACGATTTTCAAATCGTCCCGCATTCATCCCCTTCGGCGGCCGGACCGCAAGCATCGCGTCTTCCGCCACCGGCAAATTAAATGGCCCATATTCGGAACCAAAGAACCCACCCGTCGTGAATGCTTTCAGCTCTTCGGACTCGCCATTCCCTTCAAGCCGCTGCCCAATGTTGATGAACGGCGGAATCACCGGATTGAGCGGCCCCAATACCTTCGCCATCCAAGCGCCAATATGCGGGGCCGCGACCGTCTGCGGCGGCACGTAACCCGTATGCCAATGGTATTGATGCCGCGAATGTAGGATGTGGCCCAAATCAGGCAGCACGTGCGATCGAATGAGCGTCCCTCGATCCATGACGCTTGCAATTTGCTCCAGCCCCTGGCAGATCTTGATGTTATCAACAGCCGTATCAATCGCCGGGAACGTGCTCATCACCTTTTCGACCGGCAGACCTACCTCGAACGGCTGGTAACGCTTCGGATCGAACGTATCCGGCGCAGCCATACCCCCGGCCATCCACAACAAAATGCACGAGTCCGCTTTCGCAATCGGATGCTCGATCTTCACCCCGCTAGAATCCGCAAACAACTTTTTTGGCTCGCCTGCCATCAACGCGGCAGCACCCGCCGCCGCCATCGCGCGCAAAAACTCTCTGCGCGTAGCCCCCGAATGATTTGGAGGTATCAATCGCGATTGATTCGAAAATATCATTGTTTGCGCTCACTTATCGCGAAACTATCAACGTATGATTTGATACTCGGGCAGCATCATGATTACCCACAGCAAATCCTCCACCCCCTGCTCCGTAGCCGGCGTACCCACAATTTCCAGCGCGACTTGCCGCTCCGACTCGGTCGGCACTCGCGATAACGCCGCTGCATATAGCCCATCAATGAGCGAAGCGCCGTCTCCGCCGGCAAAATCCTTGAGCACCGTCGGAGTCCCGCGACTTAGTGTTTTTGCAAGAAGCGCGCTGTTCGAAAGATCGAGCGCTTCGAGCGTAGTGAGCATCGCCGGCCTATCCGACACAACTTGCTCCCGATTCGGCCGACCAAGCGAACGCATCAGTGGGTCGCATGCCACAAGCGACGCGCGATACGATTTTTGTCCCTGCTTCTCATCCGCCGTAAGAAAGTCCGCCACGCTCTTATGTGGCTTGCTCGGACCGGTGCTCGTAAGCTGCCAAAGCGCATCCGTAAATTCTTCAGCCGTCATCCTCTTAGCGATCGGTCCCGCAAAGACGAAGCCGTCTCCTCCCGGCTGTGAACCAAGCGCAAGCGATTCAGACTGGTAAGCGTTTGATAACACAATCAACCGAATCGTCTTTTTTAAGTCGTACCCGTCGTCGCTGAGATGAACCGCGAGGTAATCCAGCAAGTCCGCGCTCCAAGGTGGCGTCTGCATCGCATCGACAGGATGTACGATCCCTCGCCCCATCAAGCGATGCCAAATTCGATTGACGATCGTTCGCGTAAATCGGCCGTTCTCATGGTCCGTCATCAACTCCGCCAACCGCTTGAGGCGCTGCTCCTTCGGTGTAGCCGAATCAATCTGCCCCAGTTCCGGAAACAGCCACGCCGCCTGCGCCATTTTTCCCGTGGGCTTGTCGCAGCGATTGATCTCAAGCGGCCCGTCCGCATAGATCGCAGCGAGGCCATACGTCTCCGACAACTTCCAACGGTCGATGAAGCTGTCGTGGCAAGACGCACACTTCATGTTCAGCCCCAAGAACACCTGCGACACATTCTGAGCAAACTGAACCTCCTGCTTCTGACTCGCATTCACGTTCCCGCGCCACTTAATGCCGCGAATGAACCCAGCCGATTCCGGTGAAGGCGCAATCAGCTCGCGAGCAAACTCATCGTACGGTTTGTTGTCGAGCAGCGACTTGTACAGCCAAGCACTGATTTGCGTTCGACCGCCGTCGATATAGCCAGTTCCCTGATAATCATTCCTCAGCAAGTCATTCCAAAACGACAACCAATGCTCCGCGTAGGCCTGATTATTTCCCAGCAGCGAATCAACAACCTGCTCACGTTTGTTTGAGTCTTGGCTACTAAGAAACGCATGCAACTGCTCAGGTGTCGGTAACAATCCAACGATGTCCAAATAAACCCGACGCAGAAACGCCGCGTCTCCAAGCGGCGTCGGCCGCGCAACTTTGTGCTCCTTCAGATATGCATCCAAGATGCGGTCAACTGAATTATCTCGACCTTCAATAGCTGCCGGCAGTTCCGGGCGCCGCGGCCTCAACGGCGGATCATAGTCGCTCGCCGCAAAAGTGAATCCCGCGTCCCACGGCGCGCCAACATCGACCCATTCTCGCAGCGTTTTGATTTCGTCCGCGCCGAGCGGCGGCTGGTCCTTAGGCATCCGCTCGTCTTTGTCGTCCGATGATACAAGATCGATGAGACGCGAATCCGCCGCATGTCCCGGCGAAACAGCCCCGCCCTCGAGCAGCGACTCGCGCGTGTTCAGTGAGAAATCGCCCTCATGTCGGCGCCCGCCATGGCATTCGACACAATTCTTACGCAGAATCGGTACGACATTGTGCGCAAAATCGAATTCGGTGCCCAGCACACGATCGGCCGACATCAACGGGGCAATCGCAACGCCGCAACAAAGGATTGCCGACCCCAATGGTGACCAGCGATAATGAGAGTCAGCCCACATACCTTTCTGCCCGATTCCCACGGTGAGCTCTCATTATGCTCTTGCCGAAACGACGCGGCAACCAAGTCAAGTCGGCAAAAGAACCTTTGCAGGAAACGACATTTTCGTGACATTGCCGCTCTCCCAAGCTTCGAACCCTCCTTCCAATTCGACCGTCGAAATTCGTCGAGCGGACATTCTTTCGCCCGCCGCACAACATCTGATTCGCTGCTTGAACTCAGAGCTCGAGTCCCGCTATCCAGAGGAAGGCGCGAATTTCTTCCGCCTGGAACCCGACGAAGTCCGCGAAGGCCACGGCGGGTTTTTCATTGCGTATGCCGATGGCCATCCTGTCGCCTGCGGCGCCATACGCCGTATTGAATCAGCCGAGGCCGAAATCAAACGCATGTACGTAGCACCGTCCCATCGCGGCCAAGGCGTCGGCGGCAAGATACTGGCCAAGCTCGAAGCCGAAGCGCTCCGATTAGGAATCCGACGAATCGTGCTCGAAACCGGGCCCCGTCAGCCCGAAGCTATTGCTATCTACAAGCGTGCTGGCTTCTTCGAAATCCCGCTCTTCGGCGAATATGTCGACCCAAGATACAGTTTATGTATGGCCAAAAATGTAGCGTCGGCGCGATAGCTTGCTATCGTTCGATCGCTACTAAATCTCGCCTCGCCAGCAAATCGGCAAATCTCTAACCTGCCTGCCCCAATCTGCCGAATTCCGATAATAGCGGTCGTGCTGCGCGCACCCGCCGAAGCTCGGCTCACATGCCCAAGGAGGGGCTGTGCCAAAATCCTATCCACTATTTCTGGTCGCCCTACTGTCGGCCGGCGGTTGGTATTTCACGAAAGGCCCAGGCCAAGGAAAACTGGGTGACGTCGCCACTGCCGTTTCCAAAGGTCAGTACAGTCAGATCCCGCAGATCCTCGCCGGCCCGAGTACACAGCCGGCCGGATATGGCGGCTTCGGAACAACGTCGAACTCTCCCACCTATCAATCGCAGCCCGTCTCCACGCAGCCCCCGGCGAACTACGGCGGCTCCTACGCCCCGCAGCCGGTATCCGCTACCCCCGCGACACCGCCGCCCTCGCCAATGTTCGGCGGCCCTGCGATCCGCATTGCATCCTTCAACATCCAAGTCTTCGGCGACGCCAAAGCGTCAAAGCCGTACGTGATGCAAACCTTAGCGGCCATCATCCAAAACTTCCACATCGTTGCGATCCAAGAAATTCGCACCAAAGACGACTACTTCATCGATAACTTCCTGCGCACGTACGTCAACACGAACGGAAAAGTTTACGACAAAGTCGTCGGGCCCAGAATGGGACGCACGAACAGCAAGGAACAGTACGCGTTCCTGTACGACACGACCGCAATCGAAGTCAATAAGAACAGCATCTACACGGTAAACGACCCGGAGCAGTTGCTTCAGCGCGCTCCGCTCGTCGCGATGTTCCGTGTCCGCGGCCCGCCGCCCGACCAAGCGTTCACATTTGTGCTCATCGATATGCACACCGAACCCGATCAGGCGGTGCAAGAATGCAACACGCTTGCACAAGTCTACCAAGCCGTTCGCCGCGCTTCCGGCGGTGAAGACGACATCATCCTCCTGGGAGACCTCAATACCGACGACCGCCACCTCGGCGGCCTAACGCAAATCGATGGCGTCCGCCCCATCGTACGCAGCACGTTCACCAACACGCGTCAAAACGCCCAATACGACAACATCATCGTTCACGCGCCATCCACTACGGAATTCACAGGCCGCTGGGGAGTCTACAACTTTCAGAAACTCCATAACCTCTCGCTCGACCAAGCACTCCAGGTTTCCGACCACTTCCCGATTTGGGCCGAGTTCAGCGCTTATGAAAGCGTCAGCCCCGGCCGCGTTGCTGCACGCGATACCGGCGTCCGCACGCAGTAGCCCTGCCGTTTACTTCTCTTCTTCAGCCGGCATCGATTCGTCGATGATCTTTTTCAGTTCATCCGAAGGGTCGATGTTCTCAGGCTGAGCGGCAATTCCCGCTTCGTCCGCATCGGCCTTCGCGGCCGCCAGCGCAGCTCGCAATTCGTCATCGCTCACTTTCGGCCGCAATCGCCAATCGTTCCCCTGACGGTCGGCAATGTGCGCCATCACTTTGTCGATTCCCTTTTCGTCAATCTTCTTATCGATCACACCGCGCGCAAACCGCTTGAGTGTGAGACGCCCTTCCGTCTTCTCGTCATCGCTTAGCCCAGAGGTCGAGAAGTAATGCTTGTCCACAGCGCCCACGACAAGGGTCGGCATCAGCGGCGACTGCATCACCTTCTGAACGATCGTGCCAGCCTGCTGCACCGAAATTCGCCCGTCACGAAATGCCTTATCAACGCGATCGACTTGTGCCTTTACCTCGATCTTCTCCTGTGGCGCCAAGTCCGAACTATCGATGCTTTGATTGATGGCCTGCGAGCTTAAATCGGCCGCCCACCCGCGGAAGTTTCGCGCCACCCAAATGCCGACGCCGATCATCAGCAAAACCGCGATCCCCGCCGCGATCAGGCACCCGATCAGGCAGCTCGCCCACTTGCTCCGCTTGCGCGGTTCGCCCTGATTGGGTTCAATCTCGAATCGATGATCGCTCGCCATCGCTAATTCTTGCTCCTTTAGAAATCGTCACTGCGACAATCCGCACCGTCTGTGGATAAGCAGTGCCATTATCAGCATTACCCTGCCAATTCCAAGCCGGCTTTCCCTGGTGTACCATGCAGTTTCGGGCATTTCCGCCAAATCGGGCGCTCCTATGACGGTTACCAGCCGCGGTCTCTACGCTTACCTCACTATTCTGACGGGTAACCGCGCCGGCACCAATTTTCCGCTCGACGCCCGCCGCGATACCCAAATCGGCCGCGGCACAGATTGCCACATCTCGCTCCCCGATCCGCTCTGCTCGCGAGTCCACGCGACTCTCACCTTCACGCCCGATGGCTGGGTCATTCGCGATGCCGAAAGCCGCAACGGCACGCTCGTAAACGGCCAGAAAATCGACGAGGCCACGGTCGTCGACGGCAACACCATCAAAGTTGGCTCCGCCGAATTCGAGTTTCACGAATCCGAAGAACCGCCAACCGCCAAGGGCGATGATCCGCAACTGATGCAAACCATCGTGCAGGATCTCCCGATCGCGGTCCACGAGTCGCACGAAGACGCCCTCGCCGGCCTCCCCAGCACCGAGCAGGTCAAAGAGCTCATGCTGCTCTATCAGCTCTGCATAAAACTCCTCGGCTGCGGCGATCCGAACCGCGTTCTCGAAAGCGCGCTCGACCTTCTACGCAAACGCACCAACGCCTCGGTCGTGGGCTTTTTATCCGTCAGCGACGAGGGCAGCCTGCAACCGAAGATCGTGATCCCTCGCGACGCCGCGAACCGCGTGAATCTAAATCAGTCGCTCAACGAGCTCGTCTCGCGGCAGGGGCACGCTGTATGGGTCGCGAATCAGTCCTCTAAAGAGGGCACCCAAGACCTCGGCCACTTTGCCGATGCCGTTTGCGCACCTCTTGTTCGCCGCAATGAAGACGGCGAGCGTACCACGCTCGGCGCTATCCACGTCTACCTCGAAGACGGCCGGTTCCGCCAATCCGATTTTGATTTCATCATCTCGGTAGCCAACATCGTCGCCATCGCGCTCGTTCGAGCTCGCGCCCTCACGGCACTCCAAAGCGAGTATCAACGACTGGTCGAAAAATCGCCCGGGCACGACGAGCTCATCGGCAACTCGCCATCGATGCGCGATCTAAAATCAAAAATCAATCGCGTGGCTCGAGCGCCGGGCTGCGTTCTGATTCGCGGTGAAAGCGGCTCCGGCAAGGAGCTCGTGGCCCGCGCGGTTCAGCGAACCAGTCCTCGCGCCGATCGTCCGATGGTCTCCGTCAACTGCGCCGCAATCCCGAGCGAACTAATCGAAAGCCAGCTCTTCGGTCACAAGGCGGGCTCATTCACGAGCGCCGATCGTGACCACATTGGCTTTTTCCAACAAGCCGACCTCGGCACGCTCTTTCTGGATGAAGTCGGCGAGCTCACGCTCGAAGGTCAGGCGAAATTGCTGCGAATTCTCGAGGGCCATCCTTTCCTGCCCGTCGGCGGGACCGAAGAAATCACCGTCGATGTTCGCGTCATCGCCGCCACGAACCAGAACCTCCAAAAATATGTCCGCGATAAGCGTTTTCGCGAGGACCTTTATTATCGCCTCAGCGTCTTCGAACTGTACTTGCCGCCACTCCGCGATCGCGGCGACGACGTCGGCCTGCTCATTGATTTCTTCCTCGATCACTTCCGCCGGCTTCACGGCCGTCCAAACCTCGGCCTCGTTGATACCGCCCGCAAAATGCTGCTCGACTACCGCTGGCCCGGCAACGTTCGCCAGCTTCGCAACGTCCTCGATAGCGCCGTCGTGCTCGCCGACGAAGATTCGATCCGCCCACACGACCTTGCCCTCCGCGACTCCGGCAGCAGCGAGCTGGAAACACTCCGCATCGACGAGTGGGAAAAGCGGCTGATTACCGAAGCCCTCAATCGCACCTCCGACAACGTGCCCGAAGCTGCTAAACTGCTGGGTATCGGTCGAGCCACGCTCTATCGCAAAATTGAGCAATACCACATTGATCGATAACGCTCGAAACGACGCTCAGTTGCGGAGAGTCGGTCCATGAGAACCATCGTTTCCATTTCGCTGCTAGCCTGCCTGCTTCTTTCGACCGCAGCTTCGGCCGAAAACTGGAGCCGCTTCCGCGGCCCAAACGGCGCCGGCCAAAGTGACGACGATCAAATCCCCACAACATGGCAGCCCACAAATTATCTCTGGAAGCAGCCTCTCCCCGGCATCGGCCATAGCTCACCCGTGATCTGGGACAAACATCTTTTTCTCACCTGGGCCGATAGTGCCACCGGCGCACAAACAGTCGCCGCATACGACGTCGAAACCGGCGCCAACCTGTGGCAAAAACAATTCGAGGCGCCCAAATACCACATCAACGATCTCAACAGCTTTGCCTCCAGCACCCCTGCCGTAGACGCGCAGTCCGTGTACGTCCTGTGGCTGAAGGACGGCAAAGTAATTCTGGCCGCCATAAACCATCAAGGTGAAGAACGCTGGCGACAAGACATCGGCCCATTCAAAGAAGTCCACGGCTTCGGCATCTCGCCAGTGGTAGTCGATGACCTTGTCTACGTGAATCGCTCTAGCGGCACCGATAGCGCCATCACCGCCTTCGACCGCGACACCGGCGACGTCCGTTGGAACTTACCTCAGGATGCAGGCACAACCGCTTTTTCCACGCCCTGCCTTCTGGATCCGACTGCCCAGCACAAAGTTTTGCTAACCACCAACACATCATCCGGCCTGGTCGCCATTGATGCGCTCACCGGCAAAATCGTATGGCAAGGCCTAAAAGACGATCTCGATCAGCGCTGCGTAAGCTCTCCCATAGTCGGCGATGGCATGATTATCGTTGGCTCCGGCCAGGGCGGAAACGGCAAAGCCGTGATCGCCGCTCGGCCAGGCGACAACGGCTCACCTCCGCAAGAAGTGTATCGACTCATACAAAATGCTCCCCAATGCCCCACGCCTGTAATTGCCGGCGATCTGCTGTTCGTATGGAGCGACCACGGCGTCGCCTCGTGTTACGATCTCGCCACCGGCAAACAATACTGGCGTCAGCGAATCGGCGGCGATTTTTACAGTTCACCCATTCGCGTAGGCAACCGCATTTTCGGCTTCTCGCGCGGCGGCGACGCAATCGTCCTCGCGGCCGACAAGCACTACGAATTGCTTGCACGCAACGAAATCGGCGAGCTTTGCGAAGGCACCCCTGCCATCGCCAATGGCCGCATGTTCGTCCGCACCGATTCCACGCTCCTTTGCATCGGCCAGCCCAATTCGAATTGAGCCAGGAAGTTTGCAGCTCTCCGATTCCGCTTATGTGCCCTGCCGCTCCGCAAGATCGTCCCTCAATCACGCGCCTCGACCGGTCCGCGCTCGCTGAACTTCAGCTCAACCGCATCAACGATTTATTTGCTGAGATCCTGCCCCACAATGCGTTCTACAAACACAAGCTCGACGGCTGCCCAACACGCCTGACAAGCCTCGATCAGCTCGCGTCACTTCCTTTCACTACGAAGCAAGAGCTACAACCGCCTGCCGATTCTGAACCCTTCGCCTTTAATCGCACCTACCCGCTTGAACAATACGTGCGCTGCCATCAAACATCCGGCACACACGGTCGGCCACTCGTAGTCGTCGACACCGCTGCTGATTGGCAGTGGTGGGTCGAAGCTTGGCAGTACGTGCTCGATGCGGCCGACGTCCGTCCGTCGGACCGAGCCCTGCTTGCGTTTTCGTTCGGTCCCTTCATAGGATTTTGGAGCGCGTTCGACGCCCTCATCGCGCGTGGCACGCTGGTAATTCCGGGCGGCGGACTAAGCAGTTTGGCCCGGCTCGAATCACTCCGCGGCACAAAGGCGACTACCCTTCTCTGTACGCCAACCTATGCCTTGCACCTGACCGAAGTCGCGGCCCAGCATCACATTAACCTTAAGCATCTGTCCGTCAAAAAAATCATCGTAGCCGGTGAGCCCGGCGGCAGTGTTGCCGCCACGCGCGACCGCATCGAATCGGCTTGGGGTGCGCGGCTAATCGACCACGCTGGCGCCTCAGAGGTCGGCCCCTGGGGATTTGCCGACAACGCCGGCAAAGGCCTGCACATCAACGAAGCCCATTTCATCCCCGAGTTCCTCTCCGTGGCGACCGGCCATCCCGCCGAACCCGGCGAACTCTCCCATCTGATCCTGACTTGCCTCGGCCGAAGTGGCTCACCCGTGATCCGTTACCGCACCGGCGACATCGTGCGGCCGACTTGGCCGGCGGATTCGCCCTGCCGCTTCGTTCTTCTTGAAGGAGGCATCATCGGACGCGCCGACGACATGATGATCATCCGCGGCATGAACGTCTATCCGACTGCGGTCGAACACATCCTGTTCACCTTCCCCGAAGTCGTTGAGTACCGCCTCACCGCCCGCAAACACGGGGCTATGGACGAATTGCTGATCGAAGTCGAAGATCACTTACAACAACCGGCTCGCATCGCCGAGGAACTTCAATTAAGACTAGGGCTGAAGATCGACGTGCACAATGTTCCGCCGCTATCATTGCCGCGCTTCGAAGGCAAAGCCCGCCGATTTGTTGATGAGCGTACGCGAACCTGAATACTCCGGCCCAACCCCGCGGCGTCTTCTATGTCGATCCACCCCGAAAAACTACAACTCGTTGAACCGAGCTGCCTTCGTATTACCTGGAGCGACGGCCAGATCCGCGACTATCCCGTTCGCGAGCTGCGCGATCGATGCCCTTGCGCTACCTGCCGCGAAGAACGGAATGCTCCGCCGGCCTCACCGCTTCAGCTACCGATCATTTCGGCCGCTGAAACTCAACCGCTGCGGATCACCGCCATGAAACCCGTCGGCAACTACGCCTACTCGATCGACTTCAGCGACGGGCACAACACGGGGATTTACACGCTCGATTCACTCCGCGAACTAGGCCATGAAGCAACCGAGCGCTGAGAACTTTTCAGTTATTTGCTGACGCCCGGAATCGCGGGCAGCCCAGGAATGCCAGCCGCGGGCATTTTGCCGCCGGCCGCAGGAGCACCCTCTTCCTTCTTATCCTTTTTCTTGATCACCTTGTCGCTGCTGACGCGGAGCTTTTGAAACACGTCGTCATTAACAACAAAGTACCAATCGCCGAATCGCAAATTCAAATCTCTAACCGCGTCCTGGCCCTTCTTCGTAAGCGCCTGGTATTCATCCAGTTTCCGCTGATTTTCCTGCTCAATTTGCTTTCGCTCCGCAATCACCTTGTCGACATCCTTGTCCCCCGTCCCTTCTTTCTTCGCGGCGTCATCCTTTTTCTCACTGCCATCGGCCGCCTTATCCGTCTTCTGATCACCCTTCTCAGTAGCCGCCGCATCGCTCTTCGCGCTCTTGTCGGCGTCGTCCTTGTTCGCATCTGCCGCGCCATCTTTCGCGCCCGCATCCGCCTTCGCCTCGGAACCCGCCGGCAGATCAGGCAGCTTCGCGAGTTCGGGTTGCTTCACCGCATCCTTGTTGAATCTCGCCATCACAAACAAATAGCGGTGCACATCGCTCTTACCACTCTTCTTATCTTTACCAGCGGCGGGGGCCGCATCCTTGTCGGCGGCCTTTTCGTCTTTGTCACCACCGGCCACATTCGTTAGATTCCCAAATCGCAACACATACTCCGCGCCATTTTTCAGCGTCGCGACAACTTCGCCGTCACTCGAAATAATCTCCTGCGGTTCGCCTTCGTGCGATGCCGTCGCCGCGAACCCCTTGGTAATCAAATCCTGTAGCGCTTCCTTGTTGTTTAGAAAATCATTTCCGGCCTTCAGATCTTTGCTCAAACCAGCTGGCTTTCGCTTGACATCCACGATCTTCAGTCCTTCCAGCGCCCCCTTGAGCGAGTTCAGCGTTTCCGCATTCAACTCCTCATCATCCGCGAGATTGAAATCCACATAGTCGCCGTTCTCTCCCTTCTTAGGATCAAACTTTCGCAACTTGATCGGCGTCCACTTCGCATCGGCCTCGCTATACCCCAACGTCAAATCCGATCGCGGATCCCACGCCACCCCAATCGATGGCCGCCCTTGCGGCCCCATCACCACTTGCATCTCCGCCGAGTAGTCTTTCACTTCCACCTGTTGCATATCCCAGGCTTTCATCTTCAGCAGATCTTTTTCAATCCAATTCTCAAAATCCGTCGACAGCTTCGCCGGATCGATCTCAATCACGAACACCGCATCGCGCCCCGCCTCCCGAACGTAACGCTGCCCTTCCCGATCGCGCACCGGCTTGCCAACTATCAAATCAACAAGCGGCTTGTTTTGCGCATCCGACATCGTCACATGCGTCCCAACGCCCTTCTGCCCGGGCGACAACTTCGGCGACAACGGATCAATCACCCCGTACTGCTCATGGTCGCCCGCATTCTTACTAGCCACGCTCAAAATCTTGCGGTCCATCAGCGAGTTCGCCGCTTCGCCCATCTGCTTCGCCGCATCCGCCGGATAATTATCCTTCGACGGTATCGACCACAGCCCATCCTGCTCCGAAACTTCGAACTCGCGCAACGTCGCCGTATCTTCGTCGAATCGCACGATCCGCAGCCGCTTCGCTTCTTCCGGGTTGTCGAACTTCTTCGTCAGTTCGGTTCCAACAAGCGTATTCTCATCCACCTCGGCCGCCGAAGGAGCAGACCATATCCCAATGCCGATCGCGGCTAGACCGATTAATACAAAGCTGATCGTTTTTGTGTTTTCACTCATGATCTATAAACTCCGCCGAATAAGTCCGGCTGGGGATTTTACCTCAAACACTCCATCACTCAGGAATCAGGCCGTCTGATCTCGCCCTTTGCCATACCGCAACCGCCGCGTGTCGACACCTTCTTGCTCCGCTTTTCGCCGATTGAAGAACACAAAGAACGCCAACACGATTGGCAAGATCGGCGGCAACAACACGGCGAGCAGCTTGTACCGATCCTGCACGCCTCGAATTTTCGACGCCAACTCGCGCTCGCTCTGCTTCACCTTGGAATTCCGGTCCTTCTCGAACGATGCAATCCGCACGTCGCGCATGCGCTCTAACCGAATTCGCTCACGCTCCATCATCTGCTCTTTAACTCTCGGATCCAGATCGTCGCGTTTCTCAAGATCCGCCATCTTTTTGTGATATTCGTCTTGCGCCGCCTCGATTTGCTGCCGTGCATCGCCCACGAACTTGTTTTGTTCCTCCAGCGAATCCTTACGCTGCTCCTCGGTCGCTTCCTCGACCTTCTCCAAAATGCGATGCGGCCGCGTCCGCTTCCGCAAATCGATAAACCGATCATCCCCGGCAAGCTCATCGAGAATATTCAGCACGAATGCCACATTTTGAAACTTGAAATCGATGATCGAGTCTGGATCTTGTCCCATCTCGCGAAGCCGGAAAATGATCGGAGCAATCCAGTCGATGTCCGCGACCAATACGACATTGATCTTGGTCTTCTCCGGCGCCTTGCCGACCAACGCGTCCTCTTCCGTCGCCTTCCCCTTATCACTGTCCTTCTTGCCCGCCTCAGCCGGTTTTTCGTCGGCTGATTTCGCGTCCTTCGCTACGTCTTCCTTAGCTGGTTCCTTCGCTTTCGCTTCCTTGCTGTCCTTGTCTTCCTGCGCCGTCAGATGCTTACCCGTCTCCTCCGTAATATTTCCCGTTACGTGCGCGGCAACGATGTACGGCTCATGCGTAGTGACGCGACGAGCACCCATCGAATTCCCTGACCGCAGCGACATATCCACATCCTGAAAGCTGATCGTTCCACTATCTCGACCTGTCACCGCCAGCTTCTGAAAGTTCATCTTCGAACCTTCCGATGGCCGGAACGAACCAGGCCAGAAAAACAACACCTGCTTCATGCCCGCAGAAATAGCATCATCAGGATCGAAAGGATTTGGCGTCCCATGCGCCGTGAGACCTTCATCGATAAAGATCCATTCGCGATAAATATCGCCCAGCTTCGGCTCCGGATTGAAGTTCTGCCACACAATTTCATCGCCGTACATTTCAACGCCGAGCAGCTTCCATAGCGGCGTAATATCCCCCTTCGGCTCCGCCTGACCGCCGCCACCGAACATCCCCATCATGCCGCCTGGCGGTTTTTTCGGCTGAGTGGTCCCCACCACCTCGGGCCACAGCTGCGGCCACGGATACGGATCTTCAAATATCGCGGTGGGCTGCCCCGACTTTACAACAGCGATGAAGTTCTTCATCGCATCCGGATTCAATGACGACGGCTGCACCGCAAGCAGCACGTCATATTTATCCTTAATCGGCTTCGAGGGGTCGACCTCCACCACTTCGTACTGCTTCTTCAATTCAGTCACGAGCTGCGACTCTTCGCTCGGCCCTTGCATTGAAAACCCGCCCAGCAGCTGTGCATCCGTTTTCAGTACGCCCAGTTTCTTCCGCTGCTGCTGCGAAACAGTGCAAATCGATCGCACCAGCTCGTATTCAATCGGAATGCCCTTATCGATGAACGGAATTACAACGCGATCCAACCCCGAGCTGAACGCCGCACCTAAATAAATCTCATCCGTCTTGCGAGCGCCCCGATCCACCGTGCGGACTTCATGCGGCTCGATCCCGTACGCCTTCTCTGCGTTGGTCGCTTCTTGGCTGAAGTTCTCGATCTCATGCACATCAACGACGATCTTCCCGCCGCTCAGCGAGCTCAACTCCGTGAGCGTAGATAACAGATTGAGCCGATGCGCCGCGTACTCCGCCGGCACCTGCGGACTCACGTAGGCATCGATTTTGATCGGCTTGATCTTATCGTTCCCTTCCAACTCCTTCACCAATTTCACGGTCCGCGGCGAAAGCGAGTTAATATTCTCGCTCGTCATATCCGCCCGAATTGCATTGTGGTGCGACATAAACAAAGTGACGCCAACCGCAATGCATACGAGCCCCAGCGCGCGGGCCAGGTAATGGGCCCACATCGATTGATCTTCTTCACGACCGCCCCAATGCCGCCGCCCGATGAGAACGATACTGACGTACAGCATTACGACCGCAATCATCACGAAATAGATGATGCCGCTTAGGCTGATCACGCCACGCTGAAAATCGCTGAACTGCTCGAGCGCACTCCATCGCTTAATCGATTGCGCCAACTGCGGATTCTTCACGATCCAGTCCGCCACGCCAAACATCGCGAGCGGCGCGTTGAACACCATGCCAAGAATAAAACCAACCGTCAGGTTGCTCGTCAGGAACGACGCGACCATGCCCACCGAAAGCATCGCCAGTCCCATGAACCAGTAGCCAACATACGTGCCGATAAACAGCCCTGTATCCGGCGTACCTAGCCCGTAGCTAAACACGAGATAAATCGAAAACATCGAGAACAACAGCGCGACGGTATAAATCGCCACACCCGCAAAGAATTTGCCGAGCACCACGTCCGTGTCGCTCGCCGGCAGCGTGAGCAACAGCTCATCCGTGTGCTGCCGCCGCTCTTCGGCCCACGTGCTCATCGTGATCGCCGGAATGAACACCAGCAAAATAAACGGGATCCACTTATTGAGCTGATCAAGATTCGCAAGATTGTTGCTGAAAAAATCCGGCGGCCAAAACGCGGCGAGCGCGCTCAGCATCACAAACACGCAAATGAACACGTAACCCGTCGGATTCGAAAAATAGCTGACGAAATCGCGGCGGAAAATCGCTTTAACTACTGTCCAGTTCATATCGGCAATCAAAAAAGATTAGAGGTTGGACTTATACGCCAGGAATGCTATCTCACCGAGTAAGTTGAAAGAATCGCTCATCGAGATTCCGTTCGTTCCCAGCTATGTCTTTGGGCGAGCCATCAAATACCAAGCGCCCTTCATTGATGAAGAGCACGCGATTGCACATCGCCTCCACTTCTTGCATGATGTGCGTCGACAACAAAATCGTTTTCGTCTCGCCAATGCGGCGAATCGTTTCCCGCACTTCGCGAATCTGATTCGGATCCAGCCCCGCCGTCGGCTCATCGAGAATCAACACGTCCGGCTCGTGCAACAGCACCTGCGCCATCCCCACACGTTGCCGAAAACCTTTTGAAAGCTTGCCGATCGGCTTGCCAATCACCGTGCCCAATTTGCATAGGTCAACGACGACACCAATACGCTCCTCTAACTGCGCTTTCGACAATCCACGCGCCGTCCCAAAAAAGCGCAACAAACTGCGCGGCGTCATATCCGGATACAACGGCCCGTTCTCGGGCAAGTATCCCAAGTGCTTCGCGCCCTCGAGCCGCTGCGTCGCCATGTTGTAACCAGCGATCCGCGCGGTCCCTGCCGACGGCGCCAGATACCCCGTCAACAACTTCATCGTGGTGCTCTTGCCGGCCCCGTTCGGCCCCAAGAACGCCGCCACCTCGCCGCGATTCACCGTGAACGTCACATCACGGCTCGCGGCAAAGTCGCCATAAAACTTCGATAGATTAATCGCCTCGACCATCGCCACGCGATCGTCGCCGTCCGCTGCGCTCGCGGGCCGAGTCGCCGCCGAGTTGGTTGCCACGGTAGACATAAATTGAATTTGGTTCTGAAAACCGGTTAAGGAATAAGGACGTCACTGAAACCCAGGGCCCAGGCAAAGGTGGTGGGAATTGGCCTGAGGTCGCAGCGGGCTGCACCAATCGGCCGCCCATGGGCAGAATTGCGAATGGGTTCGGCTCGCACCGGACATACCGGCACATCGCCAAGCCGTTTTTCGCTGCGTGAAGCGTACCCGGTTCGGCGGTTTGGTGTCTATACCCGCCTACGCGACCGGGCGACCGCTGGTTCGGCACCTGGGCCACCAAATTTCGCCAGAAAATGAGATTATTTCTGCCGCGTCATCGCCAGATGCCGACGCCAATGCGCATCATCCATCGCCGGGAAGTCCATCCGCAAATGCACACCCCGCGATTCCTCGCGAGCCAGCGCCCCCTCGACCATGAGGCTCGCCACGGTGAGCATATTCTGCAGTTCCCAACCGTGCGGCTGATTCAGTTGCCGGGGCAGCACGTAACTACACCACCGACGAATCGTCCGCGCCGCATCCGCCAACTGCGGCCCTTCACGCCGCACCCCTGCTGCCCGCCACATCAAGCTTTTTAACGAATTGCGAATATCAATCAAATCGAGCGGCTCACTGCGATCGTCAGTCGTCCCATTCTCCAGCGGAATCGCCCGGAACGTATCCCCTTCCACGAGCGCCTCGGCCGAAGCGCCATCGCCCGCATGCGCGCCGTACACCAATCCTTCCAACAAACTGTTCGAAGCCAAACGATTCGCGCCGTGCAGCCCGCTGCTCGTCACTTCACCCGCCGCCCACAACCCCGGCACCGTAGTGCGACCCTGATGATCGACCGTTACACCGCCAATCATATAATGCGCGCCCGGCCGCACCGGAATCGGATCCGTCGCAATATCAATCCCAAACTCCGCACAAGTTCGCGCAATCCCCGGGAACCGCTTGCGCACTCGCTCGGCTTCCAAATGACTCAAGTCAAGAAACACGCTCGGCTGCCGCGTCTTCTCCATCTGCGCGACAATCGCCTGGCTCACCACATCGCGCGGCGCTAGTTCCGCGCGCTCGTCATAGTCCGGCATGAACCGCCGGCCCGTCGAATCAATCAGCCGCGCCCCTTCCCCGCGCATCGCCTCGGTAATAAGACTGCGACTGCCACCCGCGATGTACAACACTGTCGGATGAAACTGCATAAACTCCATGTCGCGCAGTTCCGCCCCTGCGCGATAGGCGAGCGAATGCCCATCCCCCGTCGCCACTTCCGGATTGGTCGTCTCCCGATAAATTTGCCCCGCGCCGCCGGTACAAAGAATTGTCTGCTTCGCCCAAATAAACGTCCGCCCATGCCGAGCGTTCCAAACGAGCGCCCCGCGGCAACGTCCCTCGTGCGTCAGCAAATCAATCGTGAATGTATTTGCCCATACCTGCGCATCATCCTTGTTTCGAACGCGCTGAATGATCGCCCGCATGATCTCATGGCCAGTCGCATCGCCGAGCGCATGCACAATCCGCCGATGACTGTGCCCCCCTTCGCGACCGAGCATCAACTCGCCGTGCTCTTTATCGAAGTTCGTGCCCCATTCAATGAGCTGTCGAATATGCTCAGGCGCCTCGCTCACCACCATCTCGACGACTTCGCGATCGCAAAGATTCGCTCCTGCAATGAGCGTGTCCTCCACATGACTCGCAAAATTGTCGTCCGGGTCGATTACGCTCGCGATGCCACCCTGAGCGTACGCGCTATTCGACTGCTCCATCGTGTCCTTTGTGATCACGAGCAGCGACAGCCGCGGATCGACTTCCATCGCCGCGCGCAGCCCCGCAATTCCACCGCCGATGATCAGCACATCGACAAAGTGATGCGGAATCCGTTTCGGATGAAACGCCACCAGATATCGAGGCACATCTCCCACGCCAACCCCTTAGCCTCGCTCGAACGTCCGCCGGCAAGATGAACTCAAATCAGTTCTTCTCCTCATCGTGCTTCGCCCGCGACACGCCTTGGTTATACGCCCGCAACCGATCCTTATACTCTGCCGGCACCGGCCCGTGATACCCTTCGTGCACGTCGCGCATGGTATCCTTCTGCACCGCATTCTGCTGCAACTCTCCTGGCCGCAAACCTAAACTCCGCAGCGCATCATCCAACTCACGTTTCGCCGCATCGCCCGACTCATTCCCTTGCTCCGCCGCTGCCTTCCGCTGCTGCCAGCGATCGACAAATTTCTTTAGGTCTTCTTCCGACCAACCCAACTCCATGAGCAAATCCTTGTCCACTTTCTTGCGGTTCAACTGATCCGCCAACTTACCAACCACCAAATCCGTCTGCTTCCTCGCATATTCTAAATTCGCCGCGTCTCCCTCAGGCGCCTCGCCCGAAATGCTCTTTTGGGGATTCACCGCCCCGCCCGGCTCCCCACTGCCGCCCGAGCCACTCTGAGTATTTCCACCATCATCCTTGCTGTTCTGCGGCTGATCAGATTTCTGCTTCGACGGATCGTTCGAACGCTCGCCGTCTTTCTTTTGTCCTTGCTGATCGCCCTGTTTGTTATCCGTTTTATTCCCGTCCTGCTTCTGTCCCTGCTTGTCACCCTGCGACTGCTTTATCCCCTCGCCGTTTTGCCCAGCTTGATTTTGTTTTGATTGGCTACCACCGGAACCCTGCTGGTCGCCCTGCTTTCCACCCGGTTTGTCTCCGGCTCCATCGCGCTGCTCGCTCCCTTTTCCTGGCGTCTTGCCATCGGAACTCCCCGTACGCTGATCGGACTTCGCATCCTTCCCGCCGGCGTTCGAAGTGTCCCCCTTGCCATGCTCGCCCGATTGGCCGTTTCCCGTATCGGCCGATTGATTCTGCCCGGTACTGCCAGTCCCATCGTGCGGTGACCCTTACCTTCTGATCCGCCGCCCGCTTTGTCGCCCCCCTGGTCGCCGTGCGAATCACTCTCCTTCTTGCCGCCCGCGCCAGACGGCGGCTCTTGGCCGCTCTTGTTGCCGTCCTTCGATCCAGCCTGTTCCGGCTTATCGGTCGGCTTCATCCCAGGCTGCTCAGAGTTCGGCGAGCCTTGCTTCTTCTCTTCGTTACTGCTGCCGCCCGAACCCTTGGACGTCGACTGCCCGCCATCGGACGACTGCCCTTGCTTCGACTCACCGCCCGACTTCTCCTGCCGCTTCCCATCCTCCGAGCCCTGCTGCGCGCCGCCCTGCTTCTTCTCCCCAGGCTTTGAATTCTCGCCGCCCTGTTGTTGCGAACCCGAGTCCTTCGACCCGCCGCCATCTTTTTTCTGTTGCGAGTCGCCGTTCTGAGCGCCCTCCTTCTCTTCACCCGATTGACCTGTTTGCCCCGACTGTCCCTCCTTCGAATTCTGCTGCTTCTTCTGCTGCCCGCCTCCTTGCTGCTTCTCTCCCTGCTGGCCCTTGTCGGACTGCGACTCACCCTGCTTCGAATTCTCGCCCGGCTTCAGCTCGCCGCTCTTCTCCATCTGCTTCTGGATGCGATTGAACGCTTCCGCATCATCATCCCCCTCCGACGACACCGGCGACTGATTCTCTCCAGACTTCGGATCCGCCTGCTGGCCCTTCTGTGACTGGCCTTGTGAGCCGTCCGGCTTCGATCCGCTTTGCTGAGAACCGTTCTGCGGCTGGCTGTCCTGCTGCTGACCACTCTT